>ERZ857629.19-NODE-19-length-235590-cov-19.734282_pt1 | contig 235590 bp, 230 predicted proteins | sample MGYA00519700_ERZ857629 | MGnify/ENA primary metagenome ERZ857629 (study PRJEB31778, sample SAMEA3449351) | human gut metagenome | biome: human gut; feature: human-associated habitat; material: faeces | place: United Kingdom | collected 2010/2012 ... | reverse complement strand
CTTGCATGTGTTAGGCACGCCGCCAGCGTTCATCCTGAGCCAGGATCAAACTCTCTAAAAAATTGTATTAACTCGAACCTTTCGGCTCGCTTTAATCATTCTTCAAAGTAGCTCTTTAGCTCTTTTACTTTATCCAAGAAATTTCTCAATTTCCCGAATTTACTGTTCGTACTTTCGTACTTCTAAAACTCTTTAAGTCTTTCAACTTTTAGAATCTCAGGGTTCCTTGTTTCTTGTCGTTGTTTAATTTTCAAGGTCCATTGTGCTGTTCTCCGTGATTATCGGAGGGCTTATATAATAACATAAGCTAACGAAATTGTCAAGTGCTTTTTTCAAACTGTTTAATCAAAAACGTTGAATTATCAAGCGTTCTGTTCAATTTTGTTTCCGTGTCTCTCGCGACAGCTTTGATATAATATCACAGCGCAACCCAAAAGTCAACACTTATTTTTAAAAAAATCAAATTTTTTTCAAAACGGATTTTATCTGTCAATATTTAGTATATGTCTTTTTGTGACACACAATTTATGTGTATAAAAGTGTCACACATGAAAACAATAATTCCGTAAGCGAGCACTTAAACAGATAAAAGGTCGGTAAATTATTATGAAGATGAATTCTCCCGGTGCAAAATTCAAAAAGATGTTAGCCGTGTGTCTTGCCGCCGTGCTGCTTTTGGCCGTAGGCTCGATAGCGGTATACAAACAGAGTGCAAGCCACAGCACCGAAGTGTTATCAAAAACGGGCTCTCGCGGCGAAGAGGTCAGACAGATACAAACCAAGTTGAAATCTAAGGGAATATACAGCGGATCCGTTGACGGTATTTACGGCACACTTACCAAAGACGCGGTAAAGAAGTTCCAAAAATCCGCAGGCCTTACCGCCGACGGCATTGCGGGTCCGAAAACACTGTCGGCACTCGGAATCGGTTCTGCGTCCTCGGGACAATACAGCTCGAGCGACATATATCTGCTTGCAAAGGTGATTGCAGCCGAAGCGAGAGGTGAACCGTATATAGGTCAGGTTGCAGTGGGTGCGGTTGTTCTGAATCGCGTTCAGCACGCGTCTTTTCCGGACTCAATAGCCGGAGTGGTCTATCAGCCCGGAGCATTTTCCTGTGTAAACGACAGCAACTGGAGCACAGAACCTACGGCACAGTCAAGAAAGGCGGCTCAGGACGCAATAAACGGCTGGGATCCGTCGGGCGGTGCCATATACTACTATAATCCGGCAAAGACTTCAAATAAGTGGATACGCACAAGACCCGTTATACAGACCATAGGCGCACACTTATTTTGTAAATAAGCACGCGAGCTGCTTTTTGTACGTACAAAAAGCAGCTCATAGACCTATCCTATAAATAATTGAACCCAATACCTTACTCCGCTCACCTCATAGCAGCCGAAGCCGGCCTCCGTAAAATCCTCTGAGAGAATATTCTCTTTATGTCCGGGAGAATTCATCCACGCAGTCACCGTCGCCGAAGCAGACCGCGTACCGTAAGCAATGTTTTCACCGCATGTCATATAATTGACCGTAACCGCGGTAAAGCACATTGTGCCGTCGGGTCTTGTATGTGAAAAGCAGTTTTTCCTTGAAATTTCCTCGGCTCTTACCGCAGCATTTTCACACAGAGTATTGTTAAGAGCAATATCGGGTTTTCCGTTCGCGCGACGTTGCTGATTGCACAACTCGAGCATCTCGCGTTCAAACCCCTTTACGACAGTCGGCTCAGGAACGGCTGTCGTCTTAGGCGAAGTCTCTGTCCGAGTTTTTCTTTCCTCTTGCGTAGGCTTTACGGACTTTTGCGTTACCTTCGGTTTTTGAGGGTCGGCGGCCGTCGGCGGAGCATTAACCTCTGCCGTTGACTGCTTCTCAATTTCTGTTTCCGTCTCGGTTGCAAAATCCGACAGCACTTCCGTTTCCTGTGCCGCACTCGTACTTACGTCTTGCGTCGAAGGCTCTGTGCCGCCGCTGTTTTCTTTTGCGCATGACGCAAGCGCAAGGCACAAAACAATTACCGTTATAATTTTTTTCATTTTTATCACCGCTTTGATTTTACCACTTTGCAATATTTTATACAACAAAAACGGGAAGTGTTTTTACACTTCCCGTTTAGCATAATATATACTGTAATGCCGATCAGCCCGCTATGGCATTGTAGAGCTGAGGTATAAACGTGCCGAGAATCGACGGCATAAACAGCGAGAATACCACAGACGTGACAAGCGTAAGCCCGACGCTCTGGAGATATGAGCCGACATACAGCACGGCAAATATCGGCGCGGCGATTATTTTCACAAAAAGATTTGACTTGCCCTTGCCGTAAATCTGCTCTTTGAGAGTAAGAGCGTCTTCTATCTGCGGAAACAGATTGGTAAGGCACGAAATACCGACCCACAGAAATAAAAAGTTCGGGAAATTCGGTACTTTTGAATCGGCACTCATAAAAAATTCACCGAGATAGAAAATATTTACCGAGCCTGCCGCGGTCAGGATAAGACCTATCAGCAGATTGAAAAGGAACGGGAAGAAGCACACACCGAATGCGGTGCCTCTCTTTTTGATAAGCTCGTGCTCTATATGCCCGCACATCTCATTTGATCTCAAATATCTGCCGTCCTCTATGAGAACATCATACATACGGCATGAGAGATGCTCAAAAAAGCCCTGAAGGAACGTACCGACGACGGTTATATATTTTACTGTAAGATATACTGCTCTCATTCTACGTCATAAGCTCCTTTCAAAAGAATATCATCAAGCGTAACGGTACCTGCCTTAAAGCCGGTAACCTTATCGGACAGGCTGTAGCCGCTGCCGTCCAAAAGCGATTCCATGCTGCTGTATGTGGCATCATCGTTTTTCAAAACAGCGCAAAGCGCCAAGGTGTCTATGACCTCAAGCGAATTGCCGTTATCGTCATAAGCCTTTTTCGCCGTTTCGAAAGCCGTGTCGTAATCGTCCTTGAGAATATAGCAAAGGGCCTCCTGACGGTAAATCTCATATTTGACCGTACAATCATCCGGTGAAGCGTATTCTTCACATTTCGCTATTGCCGCGTCATAATCGCCCTTTATGCGCAGGCTTTCTATTTCAATAAGATCCGGTGACGGGTCCTCGGAATTATTGCTGCGGATTTTATCGCAGATTTCGGTGACGTCCTTGCCGGTTTTTGCATAAAGATCGCCGAGGGCCGAACCGTAAAGCCAAATATACTGAGGATATTCGTCTCTTATCTTTTCAAGGTATTTGAGCTGTTCGTCGTTATCCTTATTGCAGATTACCGATATATAATATTCATAGTAATATATCATGGCCTTATTATACTGCGTGGCCTTAACGGATGACGTCGTCGCGGACGAAGTATCAGCCGTTGTATCCTCGGTGTAAGGCTCGCTCTCAAGCGACACCAAAGCCGCCATAGCGTCGTCATACGGGAAATCCGAGGGATCGTTGACATCATACTTCGTAAGTATTGTATAAGCCTTGCGCACGGTGGCTATAAATTCAGCCGACTCGCCCATTGCTTTTTTTACGCTTCTGAAGTGCGGAAGAGACAGCTCCCAAGAATTTATATTGCCGCTCATAGAGTCAATATCCTGAAGGTAGCCTATGCTGTAATTTGCCATTATTTGGCGCTTATACACAAGCTCGCCCTTTATACCTGCCTTCTCCATTGCAGAAACCGTATCCTCATATGCGGTAACGGCTGAATCCATTTTCTTCTGCGAAACATATTTATCTGCCTTATAGATATCGTTTAAAACGCCCATACGCCCTGCAAATACATAGCCGCTGTAAAAAACAAGCGCAATAACAATAACGACAAAGAATATATTTAAGAAGCTGAACGGATAGTGACGAAGACCGAGATCACATTCTTCACAATACGGCGAATCGGGGTCGGCTTTTGTGCCGCGCCTTTTCTCACCGCAGCATTCGCAAAGCTCGGCTTCCGAAGGCTCCTCGTCATCATTTCCGGTCGAAGCCTCGGGGATATCCTCAAGCTCCTGTATAAGCTCGCCTTTTTCCTCTGCCTCCGCCTTGGTTTTGTCAAGCTCGCGCTGAAATGTAGCCGCAAGTTCTTCCATTTCCTTTTTGACATCCTCGGTATTGCGGTCAAATGTTGAGCCGTAGCTCTCGTCATTTCCGCCGGATAAAGTCTTGTCTTTATTTTCGTCCAAGGGAAAATCCTCCTTGCAAATTATTACGGCGTTGTACCAAACAAGTACAATACCTCTATATATTAACACTTACTTTATGATATTTCAAACAAAATACGATAAATTCAGTTTTTGTTCACAAATTAAAAAGCGACTCCGTAAAAACGGAGCCGCCGAAGCAATATTCTGCTTTTTATTAAAGGCGCTTAATAACCTCGTCGCCCATACCCGAAGTCGATACCTTTCTAAATCCGTCTTTGTATATATCGGGAGTGCGAACCTTTTCGAGTGCCGCGTTTACCGCGTTTTCTATATCCGCCGCAGCGTCGCTCTCATCAAGAGAGTATTTGAGCATCATGGCTGCGGAGAGTATGGTGGCAAGCGGATTTGCGACGCCGAAGCCGGCAATATCCGGCGCAGAGCCGTGTATCGGCTCATAGAGTCCGAATTTTCCGTCCGAGAGCGAAGCGGAAGCGAGCATTCCTATCGAACCCGATATCATAGACGCTTCGTCCGAGAGAATGTCGCCGAATATGTTTGACGTAACTATAACATCAAACTGCTTTGGATTGCGTACAAGCTGCATGGCGCAATTATCAACATACATATGGTTAAGCTCTACCTCGGGATAGTCCTTTGACATCTCGATAACCGTCTTTCTCCACAGTCTTGATGAATCGAGCACATTTGCCTTGTCAACGCTTGTGAGCTTTTTGTTTCTCTTCATTGCCATTTCAAAAGCGGTTTTCGCAATTCTCTTAATTTCGGAAACGGTGTACTTTTCGGTGTCATAAGCGTATTCCTCGCCGTTTTCGACACCCGTGCCGCGCTCTCCGAAGTAAATTCCGCCGGTAAGCTCGCGAACTATCATTATGTCAAGGTTACCCTCGGTTATGCTGTCTTTAATCGGCGACGCATCTTTTAAGGGGGCAAATATTCTTGCAGGGCGGAGATTTGCATAAAGTCCGAGCGCACCGCGTATTCCGAGAAGCCCTGCCTCGGGGCGTTTGTTGCCGGGAACGCCGTCCCACTTAGGACCGCCTACCGCTCCCAAAAACACACAATCCGCCTTTTTGCAGGCATCTACGGTTTTCTGCGGAAGCGGCTCACCCGTCTCATCTATGGCACAACCGCCCATAAGCTCATAATCATAATTCATCTTAAAGCCGTACTTTTTGCCTGCTGCATCAAGCACTTTTACAGCCTCGTTGACTATTTCGGGGCCGATACCGTCGCCCTTTAATACTACAATATTATGTTCTCTCATATTACTTCCATATCCTTTCCTGCCGCTCACGGCACATTTTGCCGAATAAAGCAAACATATAAAACACCGAATTGTGTTTAGAAAAAATGCCTTTGCCGCAAAAGCTTATTGCTTTTTCTCAAATATCGGCTGCTGCGGCTCGCGCACAACATTCGGCTGACAACGGTTTATGGCACACAAAATACCCTTTATTGAAGCATAGTTTATGTTGTGCGAAATGCCTATGCCGAAAACGGCCTTGCCGTCGGGAGCTTCAAGCTCGATATAGGAGCAGGCCTTGGCGTCCGCGCCGATTGAAATTGCGTGCTCCGCATAGTTCTTGAATTTGTACCCTGTGATTCCCACGTGCGACAGAGCGTTAAAGAACGCCTCTATGGGGCCGGAGCCGACGCCCTCAATAGATACCGGCTCGTTTCCGTTATATTTTATGGTACCCGTAAAATGCACCCTGGTGCGCGACTCGCTCTCAAGCTTTTCTTCGCTGAATTTATGGTTGAGAAGCTTATAAGGTCCGCAGACATTGCGATATTCTTCACAGAACAGCTCAAATACCTCATCGGCTCTGAGTTCCTTACCCTTTTCATCACAGGCCTTTTGAACGACCGCTCCGAATTCGGGGTGCATGGCCTTAGGCATCGCAAATCCGTATTCCTGCATAATATACGCGGCACCGCCCTTGCCGGACTGACTGTTTATACGGATTATCGGCTCGTATTCCCTACCGACATCTGCCGGGTCTATTGGGAGATAAGGAACCTCCCACTTGTCGGGATTATTCTCACGCATAAACGCCTTACCCTTGTTTATGGCGTCCTGATGAGAGCCTGAAAAGGCGGTAAAAACAAGCTCACCGGCATACGGCTGGCGAGGGCCGACCTTCATATTTGTGGCGTCCTCATATACCTCCTTAATATGGTTGATGTCGTGAAAGTCAAGCTTGCAATCGACATTTTGCGTATACATATTGAGAGCAAGCGTAACTATATCCACATTGCCGGTTCTCTCACCGTTGCCGAAAAGAGTTCCCTCTATACGCTCGGCACCTGCAAGAAGACCGAGCTCGGCAGCTGCGACCGCAGTACCGCGGTCATTGTGAGGATGAAGGCTGATTACGGCGCTGTCACGGTCTTTAAGGTGACGGCAGAAATATTCTATCTGATCGGCATAACCGTTCGGCGTGCTGCCCTCAACGGTTGAAGGAAGGTTGAGTATGACCTTGTTTTCGGGCGTTGCGCCGAGCTCCTCCAAAACTCTTTGGCATATTTCAACCGCGTTATCCATTTCGGTACCGGTAAAGCTCTCCGGCGAATATTCATAGCGTATGTTTATGTCGGACGTTTCCATAAGCTCATCCGACAGCTTTTTAATAAGTCTTGCGCCGTTTACCGCAATATCGATAATGCCCGGCATATCCTTTTTAAATACGACCTTGCGCTGAAGAGTCGATGTGGAATTGTAAAAGTGTATTATAACGTTTTTTGCGCCCTTTACAGCCTCAAAGGTCTTTTTGATAAGATGCTCGCGGCTCTGCACAAGCACCTGAATTGTCACATCGTCCGGAATATAATTCCCGTCTATAAGCGTGCGGAGAATTTCATATTCCGTCTCCGATGCGGAAGGAAAGCCGACCTCGATCTCCTTTATGCCGATGTCTACAAGCGTTTTGAACATCTCAAGCTTCTGCTCAAGGTTCATGGGGTCTATAAGAGCCTGATTTCCGTCGCGGAGATCCACAGAGCACCAAACAGGCGCCTCTTTTATGGTCTTGGACGGCCAAGTTCTGTCCGGAATGTCGATAGGTTCAAAAGGAATGTACTTGTTTGTTTTCATAATTATTTCTCCTATGAAGTACTCCAATCATATAGCTTGCTTTGCAAAGACTGACAGCACAGCGAAAAATATAAAAAAATAAAGCGCAGTCTTTACAAAACAAAAAATCGCCCTTATCTCTGAAGAAGATAGGGGCGAAGTAAAAACCACGCTGTACCACCCTAATTCGGCAGCCGAGACTGCCCTCTGCGGTCTCCAACAAGACCTGACATATAACGGTGTCTGCCGTCACAGCCTATGACTTCAGCTATGAAACTCCGGAACGAGTTATACACGGATACTTGGTACTGCCTTTCACCACACGGCAGCTCTCTGAAACTCACGGTAACCGTCTTGTTTCCTTCACAGTTTTTAAAGGCGATCTTTTCGATTGTGCTTTATATTATAATTACAGTTAAAAAATTTGTCAAGCGTTTGTTATTTATCTTTTTTCGGATTTTTAACTCCGGTTATCTGCGGAACGTTACCGAGAATAGCTGCCACAACAGTTGTTATGATTATTTCCGGAACCATATAAAGGCCGTTATAGAATACCGAATAAACTATCGACAGAGCCGTACCGGAATATTTGCCGAGTATGCTCTCTCCTATCTTATAGAAGCCCTCCTGAGAGAAGAACCATTCGGCCCATGCTCCGTAGAATATCGCACCCGATATAATATGAACAATATATCTTAAAAGCAGGGCGACAAATACGCCGAGTGCAAGCTCCAATGCCGGTTTTTTGAATTTGCCCTTAAACATACCGCCGACGCCGAGTATAGTATAAGCGAGCACATAGTCAAGAAGGCAAACGCATATTGCCTGCCAAACAGCCATTTGGTCTTCGCCAGGCAGGAACATAGCCGAAACCACCTTAGCACCCATTATCATCTGCAAAAGTGAATAGGTAAAGCCGCTGAGCAATCCCCATTTCACACCGTATCTGTAAGAAATGAGAACTACCGGGAACATACTTGCAAGCGTTATTGTTCCTCCGAACGGAAGCTCAAGTCCCAAAAGCTTTGAAACGAGTTCCAATACCACAGCTATTGCAAGAAGCAATGCGCTTTCTGTGAGTCTTTTTGTAGAATTTCTTTTTTCCACAATATCAATCCCTCTCAAAAAAATTAAGCCTTACGATATGAAAATACCGTAAGGCTGAGATTATACTACCTACGACGGCATTATCCGTATCAGGTTAAAGGGTCAAAGGAGCATTTATCCTTAATCTCAGCCGGCTTTTGCGCCGACACCCCCGATATTAAACTATCGCAATAAAGCTGCACCTGCTAGGTACAACTAAGCTTTAAAAATATTATAATTCAGCGACGGAAACTTGTCAAGAATTCAGGACAAACCAAAGCGTGAAAAAGTAAAAAATAAAAACGGCAAGCATCAAATGATACTTACCGTTTATTTGGAGGCGACACCCAGATTTGAACTGGGGAATCAGGGTTTTGCAGACCCATGCCTTACCACTTGGCTATGTCGCCTTATTTCTGTGTCATTGGATTTAGGAAAAAAGGACGCTTAATATTTTTAAGCGTCCTTTTTGGAGCGGATGACGAGGCTCGAACTCGCTACCTCCACCTTGGCAAGGTGGCGCTCTACCGGATGAGCTACATCCGCATTTATGGTGCCTCCGATCGGAATCGAACCAATGACACGGGGATTTTCAGTCCCCTGCTCTACCGACTGAGCTACAGAGGCAAATTGGCGACCTGGATCGGGATCGAACCGACGACCTCTAGCGTGACAGGCTAGCGTTCTAACCAGCTGAACTACCAGGCCATAATGGTGGGAACAATAGGGCTCGAACCTATGACCCTCTGCTTGTAAGGCAGATGCTCTCCCAGCTGAGCTATGCTCCCATTTGTTGGCCGCCGTTTTCTGACGGCTGAAATAAGATAACATATTTTAAGCCCGATGTCAACACTAATTTGCAAAAAAATTAATTTTTTTATTTTTTCAGTCTCGGCACCGTTTTATTATATATTACATTATATGAATTGTAAAGATTTTTGTTATTTTCCTCTTTTGTGTTTACTTTTAAGATTTAGTGTGCTAAAATATAAAAACCAACAGGGCAATTTCACTATTGATTTTTGCCTGTTTTTTTCACTTTGAAACCAACTGCGCATAATTTAAATATGCGGCTGTTTCGGCTCCTTGTTTTTTGCCGCGGCAAGGGGCTCGCAAGTCCAAAACAATATCGCGGTGCGAAAGGCATTGGAATTATTATGAACAGTAAATTAAAAAACGCCGATACGGACTTTCTTTTTGACTGCGTGCTCTCCTTAAAGACCCGTGAGGAATGTTATGATTTTTTTGAGGATCTGTGCACCGTAACCGAGCTTAAGGCTATATCTCAGAGAATAGTCGTGGCCAAAATGCTGTCTGACGATCGCGTTTACAGTGACATCGTAAAGGAAACAGGCGCGTCCACAGCCACAATTAGTCGAGTTAACCGTTCTCTTCAATTCGGCTGCAACGGATACGAAAAAATCTTTGAGCGCGTCGAAGAAAAAGACAAATAAATATGAGTTACGGTTATTTTGCGGAATTCTATGACAGCTTCACAGATGACGTGAATTATGACAAAATCGAAAAATTTGTATGCTCCCTGTTATCCCGAGAAGGAATAAACGGGGGGCTTTTGCTTGACCTTGCGTGCGGTACGGGTTCTCTCGCGGTGCGCCTCTCCGAAAAGGGGTATTCCGTAATAGGAACTGATGTATCTCCCGAAATGCTGTCGGTTGCACAGCAAAAGGCGGCAGTTAAAAATGCCGACATACTCTTCTTGTGCCAGGATATGACACAGCTTAATCTTTACGGCACAATCATCTGTACCGTATGCACGCTTGACAGTCTGAATCACCTCAAAAGTCTTGACGAAATAAAGAAGGTATTCTCCCTCGTTTCGCTTTTTACGGAGGAGGGCGGAATTTTCGTTTTTGACGTCAACACCCTTTACAAGCACAAAAAAGTTCTCGGTAACAATGCGTTTATCTATGAAAACGGCGACGCTCTTTGCGCGTGGCAAAACAGCCTTGACGGCGACACGGTAAATATTGAGCTTGACTTCTTTGCGGAGGCGGATAACGGCCTTTACGAGAGATATTCGGAAAGCTTTTCCGAACGCGCATATGAGCTTTGTGACATAGAGGACGCTCTTACCGAAGCGGGCTTTGAAATTATAGGAATTTATGACGGATATGACAACACACCTATAAGCGACAATTCACAAAGAGCCGTATTTGCGGCTCGGAAAGGCAAAAACAATGGGTAAGCTCGTAAGAATGATAGACGAAGAAGGTACGCTTTCCGTAATAGCTGCGGACAGCACAGATATAGTACGCGAAATGCGCTCAATACACGGCACGTCAAAGGTTTGCTCCGCCGCACTCGGCAGAATGCTTACCGCGGCCACCATGATGGGCAGCACTCTCAAAGGGAAAGACGATTCAATCACGGTAAAAATAAACGGCGGCGGTCCGTGCGGCACGGTTTTGGCGGTTTCGGACTCCGACGGCAATGTCAGAGGCTGCATAGGCAAAGCCGATATTTCTTTGCCTCTAAACAAAAAAGGAAAGCTCGATGTTGCCGGAGCTGTCGGCAAAAACGGCTTTGTAACAGTTATTAAAGACCTCGGGCTTAGGGAACCGTACATCGGCAAAACTCCGATAGTATCCGGAGAGATAGCCGAGGATATAACCTCATATTACGCCGTCAGCGAACAAATACCCACGGTTTGCGCGCTCGGTGTTCTCACGGAGCATGACAACGGCGAAATAATATGCGCCGGCGGATTTATGATACAGCTGCTCCCAACGGCTGACGACACGATAATAGAAAGAGTTGAAGAGAGCATAAAAGACCTGCCGCCCGTCACAAAAATGCTTTCCGACGGTATGACTCCCGAAGAAATATGTAAAAAGGCACTCTCAAAGTTCAACCTACAGCTGCTTGACGAAACGAATACGGCTTATCGCTGCACATGCTCGCGCGAAAGAGTCGAAAAGGCTCTCATCGCAACAGGAAAGAGCGGTCTCTCGGAGATGGCTGAGGACGAAACCACAGAGGTTGTCTGCAACTTCTGCCATAAAAAATATCATTTCTCAAAAGAAGAGATTCAAAAAATGCTCAAAAGAGTTTAAAATCGAATTCACAAGCGCATAAAAAGACCGATTCGCCGGAGCGAATCGGTCTTTTACATATATGCCGTATAAACTTTTTTACTTTTTCACCGCTTTATAAGCCTTGGAAATTTCCGAGAGCTTTTTATCGAATTTTTCACCGCAAAATTCCTTAAGGCATTTAATGCGATAAGTCGAAAACAGATTGTCGTTTCCGCTTACATCCTCACGACTGACAATATAAACATAGTCGCCTGCGATAAACGCCCCTGTCTTGCCGGGTTCTATGGCAGAAACGCTGTCAAAAAAGCCGTCCGGATACGAGGTGTCGTTTTTTCCTATTACAACGGTATCGGAATCGGTGTTAACATTTTCGAGAGCCGCTCCGACCTCGTCTATGCTCGCACCGTCATTAACGGCGCCCGCATACTGCGTAAAATTCTGCAAAAGTGCCTGCTTTTCAAGCTCATCGGTATCGCTTCCCGACGGGAGATAGCCCGTTACGGCCTTAAAGGCAATAAAATTCTCGGAAAAATACGAACGCAGTTCATCGTCGGTAACAGGCTCGTCGCCGTTTTCCGAATAATAATCCGCCATTACGGCATCCTTATATTTTTTGCTCTCTTCAATTTTTTGGAGATCCTGCTTTGACACGCCGATGGTATTGTAGTATACGGAAAAGACGTGCCAATAATTATTGACATTTTGCGAAATCTCGTTTTTGTCCTCGGACGAAAGCGAGAGAGCACGGTTTTTAAATTCCGAATTTACCGCAACATAGGCTGCGACATCGGACAGCGCGGCGTCGGAAATCTCCTGCTGTGACTTGTCCTCATCGGAATTCTTTTCTATATCATAATAGTAATTATAAACACCCTCGGAAACGGGTACGCCGTTCACCGAAACGGAGCTTTTTTTATTGCACGACGAAAACGCCAATGTCGCCGTAAGAACTGTTATAAGCAAAATTACAGCTTTTTTCAATCGCCGAACCTCCGTTAAATCAGATATTGTTATCATTGTGTGCTTTGAGATATTCGTCGAGAAGCTGCCTTTTGAGCTTTTCCTCTTCTTTTTCTCTCATAAGCCTTGCGCGAACCTCTTTTTTATTTTTACCGATAACGCCGTTCCTGTAAAACGCCACGGCGAACATTCCCACAAGTGCTCCGCTTGCGGCACATATAAAGTCGCCCATTGTGTCTATAAGGCCGTAATCCGTTGTCGGCGAAGAGCATTGAAGCGAAAGCCCGTAGAGGTGGTCCATGGTAAATTCGTATATCTCCCAGCCGACGTCAATGCCGAGTGAGAAGCAAAGGCCGAACATCGCCGCGAGAGCCGGAGAAAGCTTTGAATAATTTTTCTCCTGCATAAGCACCGCAAAATCATAGCCGAACCATGCCGAAATAAAGCCGGAGCAGGTGTGCGTTACTATGTCGAAGCTGCCGAAATCGGTTCTGTTATTAAGAGTAGAGCCTATTACAACGCAAACAAACATGAACACGTTGAGCATTGTCTGATTTTCGTAGCCGATTCTTATAATAAACGATCTGCCGCCGAACACCTGGAAATAGTCCCAAAGATGCGTAAAAAGAATGGCAAATATCGCTTCGAGAAACTCCACCACGGAGCCGTGGAAAATACCGTAAATTCCCCAAAGCATCAAAGCGACGCGAATTAAAAGCCAAAGTATTCTGTGGCTCTGAGGCAAATAGCCGGGATAATTTTTCATCAACCAAAAGTCCTTTACTTAAATCTTGCTATCATACCCATGCTTGCGGAGCCGCTACTGAGGTATTTTGAGCCTATCAGGTCGCCGTTGTCGGAGTATGTGGAGCCGCAGGCTATTATCTGACCGTCGGAGAGCACGCATACGCCGCCGAACGAGTCGTCACGACTGCCGCCGTAGCTCTGTATGCTCTTGAGCGAGCCGCCGTTAGAGAAGGTCACAACGAGAGCATCCGAGCCTCCGCGGTTTCCTACCGCCTTGAGGTCACGGTTGCTTGAGCACGAGCTTCCCACCGCAACATAACCGTCGTCAGTAGCTTCTATGGCATTGAATTCCTCATCGAAATAGCCCTTTACGGCAGTGTGCCAGCCGAATGAGCCGTCACCGTTATATTTCACGACTACCGCGTCAAAGGAGCCTGCGTTGCCGAGTGACGCGAGGTCGCCGTCCGAGGAATTGCTCTTGCCTGCTATAACGCATCCGCCGTCATTGGCGGGCGTTACCGACACAAAATTGTCTATGCCGCTGCCGCCGTACTGCTTGACCCACAGCGTATCGCCGCCGGAGCTTAGCTTTACTACACCTGCATCGGCTCTGCCGCGGCTTCGGAACAAAGCGCCCGATTGGAACGCTCCGACCGCATATATGCTGCCGTCGGAGGCGGTCTTTACATCGTTGAAGGTGTCGCCGTTTCCGCCGAAGGAACGAACGAAAATCACGTCGCCGGACGAAGAGTATTTTACGATGATTGCCTTAGAAGAGCCTACGGCGCCGGCATCCGACGCGTTACCGTCCGATGAAAACGTAATGCCTGCCGCTATATATGAGCCGTCCGGAGAAGCGCTGACGGAATAAAAGCCGTCCGTTTTGCTTCCGCCGAAGGAGCGTATCCATTGTATATCACCCGAGGAATTTAACTTGTATATAACAGCGTCGTAATCACCGTAGCTCTGCACGCCGAGATCGGTGGATTTTGAGTAGCCTACCGCTATTATATTGCCCGAAGAATCGGTATCGACGGACGACAATATTATACCGTTATTTGACGGGAGATATTTCTGCCATTGCAGCCTGCCGTCCTTGTCATATTTAATCACGACAGCTGCCGGAGTGCTCTTAACTGAAAGATTTTTGAGGCTGCCGTCATCGGAATTTGCCTGAACCACGGCAACAAAGCCTCCGTCGGGAGTTTTGGCGGTATCGTTAAACGAATCATTACCGCTTCCGCCGTAGCTTGAGCCCCAGTTTGCGCTGTTGTCGCCCGGCGTTGCGGGAGAGGTTGTATAGGTCATGGTGTATGTGACCGTTTCGCCGCCCGGCTTTGTAACGACATTCCCGTTTCCGTCGGTTACGGGAAGCTCGGTAACGACGGGTCCGCCCGTGGTAGGCGGCACGATTATCATTGTGGTCAGCACTTCGCCGCGCGCATTGGTAACCGCCTTGCCGTTCTCGTCCGTAACAGGGATACCGACTTCCTTTGAAATATAGACAACAGAGGTCTTTACATTACCGTCCTCATCATAGACAAGCTCGCCGTTTTCGTTTGTTACATCAACTATGGTGGTATCAAGCACAACGGTTACCGCCTCGCCGTTTTCGTCGGTTATCGGCACGCCGTTTTCATCCGTGACTACCACAACCTCGCCGTCGCCGGAATTTGCGATGTTCTTTTTGCAAGCCGACATTACGCAAAATACGGCAAGCAGCATAACGATGGCAGCTATGACTATCTTTTTATTTGAATTCATCGTTTTAAACCTCCGTGTCAGATGAAGCACTTTAAAAACACATAAACATATACGTTCGTATTGTATCATATTGCATAAGCTTTTTCAATTCAAAAATCATAATATTTGTTACAATATTATGTAATTAAATACTATACATTATCCGAACATTATGATATAATACGATACTGTATAATTAGGTTTTTTATGCAGTACGGTGTCCGTTGCGGCAGCGCTGCAAAAATCTCGGAAGGATGTATAAATCAATGGCTTACAGAACACACAACTGCAACGAGCTTACCTTTGACGATTTAAACAAAACCGTCAGCCTTGCAGGATGGGTAGACACCATTCGCGATCACGGCGGAGTAGCATTCATCGACCTTCGTGACCAATACGGCGTTACCCAAATAGTAATAAACAACGACGAGCTTTTAGAGGGCGTAAAAAAGGAAAGCGTTATCTCGGTTACGGGAAAAGTCGTAAAACGCGACGAGGACACCGTTAACAAAAAGATTGCCACGGGCGAGCTTGAGGTGCGTGTAAACGAGGTCGAAATTCTCGGCCCATGCTCCGAAACGCTCCCCTTTGACGTTGAGACCTCAACCGACACAAGAGAGGACGTAAGACTGACATACCGTTTCCTCGACCTCAGGAACAAAAAGGTTCACGACAATATTCTGTTCCGCTCCGAGGTAGTAAGCTATCTCCGCAAGAAAATGGAGAGCCTCGGCTTCCCGGAAATAAACACGCCCATACTCACCTGCTCTTCTCCTGAGGGCGCAAGAGACTATATAATCCCCTCAAGAAAGCACGAGGGCAAATTCTATGCTCTGCCGCAGGCTCCGCAGCAGTTTAAGCAGCTGCTTATGGCTTCGGGCTTCGACAAATATTTCCAGATAGCTCCCTGCTTCCGCGACGAGGACGCAAGAGCCGACCGTTCCCCGGGAGAGTTCTATCAGCTTGACTTTGAAATGGCCTTTGCCACACAAGAGGATGTTTTCGCCGTAGCCGAAGAGGTCCTCTATGACACATTCACAAAATTCGGAGGCGGCAAAAAGGTAAGCCCCGCTCCGTTCAGAAAAATACCGTTTGAAGAGGCAATGCTTAAATACGGCACCGATAAGCCGGATCTTCGCAATCCGCTTGAGATTTGCGACCTCACCGAGTTCTTCTCGGACGTTGACTTCAAGCCCTTCAAGGGCAAACCCGTCAGAGGAATCGTAGCTCCCGGCTGCGGCAAAAAGAGCAAGGGCTTCTTTGAAAAGCTCCTCGAATATGCTCTCTCGATAGGCATGAAGGGGCTCGGTTATCTTACCGTGCTTCCGGACGGCTCCTTCAAGGGTCCTATTGACAAATTCCTCGTTCCCGAAAAGAAGGCGGAGCTTAACAGCATGCTTAACCTCAAGACTGACGACACACTCTTCTTTATAAGCGACAACATCAAAGTTGTAAATCTTCTTGCCGGTCAGATAAGAACGGCCCTCGGCGAGAGACTTGAAATTATCGACAAGGACCGTTTCGATATGTGCTTCATAACAGACTTCCCGATGTATGAAAAGACGGACGAGGGCAAGCTTGACTTCACTCACAATCCGTTTTCAATGCCTCAGGGCGGTATGGACGCTCTCGAAAATCAGGATCCGCTGACAATAAAAGCTTATCAGTACGATATAGTCTGCAATGGTGTTGAGTTGTCCTCGGGCGCGGTCAGAAACCATCGTCCCGACATTATGATAAAAGCATTTGAGCTCGCAGGCTACACAGCCGATGAGGTCGAAAAGCGTTTCGGAGCGCTGTTCCGCGCATTCCATTACGGAGCACCGCCTCACGCTGGTATGGCTCCCGGTGTTGACAGAATGATAATGCTCTTAAAGGACGAGGAAAATATCAGAGAGGTCATAGCTTTCCCGATGAATTCAAACGCTCAAGATCTTCTTCTCGGTGCGCCCAATACCGTTTCGGAGCAGCAGCTGCGCGAGGTTCACATAAAGCTTCGCCGCCCCGTGCCCGAAAAATAACCGACATACTAATCGAAAGAAAGTGATCTTATGACGATAGACAGAAGCCTTGTAGAATACCTCGAAAAGCTCGGCAGAATACACCTGAGCGAGGAAGAGCGCTCCGCTTCTGAAAAGGATTTGCAGAGCATACTCTCATACATTGACACTCTCAATGAACTTGACACGGACGGTGTTGAGCCGGCTTCCCACTCTTTCCCGGTTGCAAACGTAATGCGTGACGACACAGTTACAAACGGCGCCGATACGGAAAACATTTTGAAAAATGCTCCGCAAAGTCGCGACGGCTGCTTTGTCGTTCATAAAACGGTTGAGTGAGGTAAACTATGAATATTTGCGAAATGACGGCTCTTGAAATATCAAATGCCGTAAAAAACAAAGAAATTTCCGTAAAGGACGCAGTTGACGCATTTTTTGCGGCAATAGACGAATACGACGGAAAATATCACTGCTATAACACCCTCTGCAAAAAAGAGGCTTATGAAAGAGCCGAGGAAGTGCAAAAGGGAATTGACAGCGGTAAATATAACGGCAGGCTCGCAGGCGTACCGATAGGCATTAAAGATAACATCTGCACTAAGGACATTCTTACAACCTGCTCCTCCAAGATACTCGAAAACTTCATTCCCACATACAATGCAACGGTTGTAAACCGTCTGAATGACGAGGGAATGGTAATAATAGGCAAGCTCAACATGGACGAATTTGCCATGGGCAGCACAACCGAAACCTCGGCAACGGGAGTCACACATAACCCGTGGGACACAGACAAGGTTCCGGGCGGAAGCTCGGGCGGTGCGGCGGCCGCGGTGGCAGCAAGACTCTCTCCCGTGGCTCTCGGCTCCGACACCGGCGGCTCTATCCGTCAGCCCTGCTCTTTCTGCGGCGTTTCAGGTCTCAAGCCGACTTACGGTGCGGTTTCGCGTTACGGGCTTGTAGCTTATGCGTCGTCTCTCGACCAGATAGGCCCTATGGGTAAAACGGTTGACGACTGCGCCGCTCTTTTTTCCGTAATCCAGGGCAAAGACGAAAAAGACGGTACCTCCATGGTCTATCCGAAATTTGACTTCGATAAAGCCGTCAAAGGCGACGTCGGCGGCAAAAAAATCGGTATTCCCGAAGATTATCTCGGCGAGGGCATTTCGCCCGACGTAAAGGACGCGGTTCTTGCCGCTGCCGATATCTTCCGTGCAAACGGTGCTTCGGTTGAAACCTTTAAGATGCCGATAGTAAAATATGCAATACCCGCATATTACATTATTGCCTGTGCGGAGGCGTGCTCAAACCTCTCGAGATATGACGGCATAAAATACGGCTATTCAAGCCCCAACGCCGACACGCTTATGGAGACATACGTGAAAACGCGTTCGGAGGGCTTCGGCATGGAGGTTAAGCGTCGCATAATGCTCGGCAACTTCGTTTTAAGCTCCGGCTATTATGACGCATACTACAATAAGGCTCTTAAGGCTAAAAAGCTTATACAGAACGCCTTTTTAGACGCCTTCAAAAAATATGATATGCTCTTAGGCCCCGTAGCTCCCACTACGGCGCTTAAAATAGGTGAAAGCCTTTCCGACCCGCTTAAAATGTACCTCGGCGACATATACACGGTTATGATAAACATAGCCGGTATGCCGTCAATGTCCGTCCCCTGCGGATTTGACAAAGACAATATGCCGATAGGTATGCAGATTATAGGCAAGCCGTTTGAAGAGGCGGAAATTATGAGTGCCGCAAAGGCATTTGAAAATGTCACCGACTTTCACAATAAGCTGCCGGATTTAGGCTAAGGAGGTAAAGCTTTATGGAATGGGAAATAGTTATGGGACTTGAAGTCCACACGGAGCTTGCCACCAAGACTAAAATCTTCTGCGGCTGTTCCACCGAGTTCGGCGGTGAGCCGAACACTCACGTTTGCGAAATTTGCTCCGGTATGCCCGGAACACTTCCGCTTCTCAACAAAAGAGTTGTGGAGTTCGCCGTGAGAACCGGCATAGCAACAAACTGCACGATTACTCAAAATAACAAATTCGACCGAAAAAACTATTTTTACCCCGATCTGCCGAAAGCGTATCAGATATCGCAGCTTTATCTGCCTATCTGCCGCAACGGTTTTATAGAGGTCAAGGATAATGACGGCAATTCCAAAAAGATAGGAATTCACGAAATCCATATGGAGGAGGACGCAGGCAAGCTCGTCCACGATGAATTTGAGGACTGTACTCTTGTAGACTACAACCGCTGCGGCGTGCCGCTGCTTGAAATTGTTTCGGAGCCGGATTTCAGAAGTGCCGAGGAGGTGCTCTCGTATCTTACGGAGCTGCGTTCGATTCTTCAGTACATCGGCGTTTCGGACTGCAAGATGCAGGAGGGCTCTTTAAGAGCGGACGTGAACCTTTCGGTTCGCCCAAAGGGACAAAAGGAATTCGGAACACGTACCGAGATGAAAAACCTCAACTCCTTCAGAGCAATAGCGAGAGCTATCGAGTATGAGGCCGAAAGACAAATCGAGCTTCTTGAGGACGGCGAAAAGGTAATGCAGGAAACGCGCCGTTGGGATGATAACAAGGGATATAGCTATGCAATGCGTTCCAAGGAGGACGCTCAGGATTATAAATACTTCCCCGAGCCCGACCTTCCGCCGATTGAAATCTCGGACGAATATATAGAAAATGTCAAAAACACTCTGCCTGAGCTTCCGGAAGCAAAAAAAGCTCGCTATATGTCACAGTTCGGTCTTCCCGAATACGACACCGGAATCATAACCTCGGACGTAAATCTCGTAAAGCTCTTTGAGCATACCGTTGAAATCTGCAATTCGCCTAAGGATGCGGCAAACTGGATAATGGGCGAGCTTATGAAAATGCTCAATGACACCGGCACCCTGTCAGAAAATATGTCGTTTAATCCCGATTCGCTCGGCAAACTCATAAATATGATAAAGGCCGGTAAAATCAACCGCGGCACGGCAAAATCGGTATTCGAAAAAATATTCACCGAGGATGTCGATCCCGAAAAATATGTTGAAGAAAACAACCTCGGTCTTGTCACCGACCTTTCGGCTATTCGCCCCGTAATTGAGCAGGTAATAGCCGACAACGAAAAGAGCGTAAGCGAGTATAAAGCAGGCAAAACCCAGGCAATGGGGTACATCATGGGTCAGGCAATGCGCGCTCTCAAGGGCAAGGCACCGGCTCAAGAGGTTCAAAAAATACTCAAGGAAATTTTAGGCTGATGAATACCAAATATCTTTTTCTTGACATAGACGGCACGCTCGTAGGTTTTGACGGCGTTATGCCCTCGTCGGCGTCGGAGGCGCTGAAAAAAGCTCACGAAAACGGTCACAAGCTCGTAATCTGCACCGGCAGACAACTCTCGCAGGTTTATCCGTGGCTTTTAAAGGAGATTCCCTTTGACGGTTTGATTTTATCGGGCGGAGCTATGGTTATAAATGACGGCAAAGTGGCAGCTCATCACTTTATAAGTCAAAGCAGTCTCAAAAAGCTGACCGACTACTTCGAGAACAGTAACACCGCATATTATCTGCAAACACAGAATTTTCTCGTATCCAAAAAATGGTGCGTCGACCGCACGCTTTCGCTCTTTAATAAGCTTGGATACACCAAGGAGGATTTACTGACGCTCTTCGGAGAAACGGTAATCGATGATAACGCCGGAGGCAGAAGCGATATTGAAAAGCTGATATATTACGATTCGGGTGTTGATTTTTCCGAGCTGCAAAAGAATATAGGCGATGAATTCTATATTGTCGGATACAGCTTCGGCAATCTCGGCAATACAAGCGGGGAGATTGCGGCGCGCGGAGTCAACAAAGCCAGCGGAATTAAAGAATATCTCGATTGCTGCGGCGGAGACATAAACGACGCATTCGCATTCGGCGACGCGGAAAACGATGTCGAAATGTTTAAGAGCGTAAACACGGGCATCGCAATGGGGAATGCCTGTGACGAGCTCAAACGCTTGGCCTCGTATATAACCGCCGATATCACGGATGACGGTCTGTACAAAGCGTTTGCGCATTTCGGTTTGATTTAAATTTTGATTATAAAGCAAAAAAGCACGTTTGAGTTATTGCTCAAACGTGCTTTTACTGTTTATTTGTTATCTTCCGAGATACGGCATGGGATTTGTTCGTCTGCCGTTTACATAGACCTCAAAGTGAAGATGCGGTCCGGTTACGTTACCCGAGGAGCCTATATTCGCAATAGGCTGACCTGCCGAAACCTTTTGACCGACACGCACCTTAAACGAGCCGGGTAAGGTATGTGCATAGAGCGTTGAAAGGCCGTTGCCGTGATTTATGACAATATAATAGCCCCAACTCGGATGATATGTTGCCGTGGTAACGGTTCCCGAAGCCGCCGCTACTATTGTAAGACCGGTGCTTCCGCCGCCCGGCTTTACTATATCTATACCGCCGTGACGTCTTGCTCCGCCGTAGCCCGAAGAAACGGACGTTGCGCCTATTGCCGGCCAAACGAATCTGCCGCCTGTTGTGATGACCTTGCCGCCTGAGCTGCCTTTTCCGGTGATCGGCGCCTTTGTGCCTATCTGTATAACCTCGTTTACAGGCTCCGAAAGAGTCACTCTTGAAACCTCTTTCGATGAAACACGAGTGCCGTCAATATAGGTTACAAGCTCCGTAACCTGCTGAACTCCGTTCACACCCTTTGTTGTAACCTTTTTTGTGCCTGTATAGAGATTGGCATTATTTACGTTTGTGCTTGTATAGGCTATTGCTTCATTATGAGTTTCGGTCTTTGTGACCTGCACTCTGACATAGTTTACCTCACTCGAAACAAGCAGCTTGTCGCCGGAACGAATCGTCTCGGAAAGGCCGGGATTCAGCTGTGCCAATTCGGAAACGGTGAGCCCGTTTGCGGAAGCGATTCCCGAAACGGTATCTCCGTCCTTTACCGTGTAATACACTGCTTCGCTCTTTTTTGATTTGAGCTTGGCGGATAGCTTTTCCGCGTCCCAAACCGTGGCCTCATTATCGGGATAAAGCCCCTGCTCATATGTTATGTTTTCAACGAAACTCTTTGCCGCATTGGGGTCGTCTATTTTATAATCGCTGAGTATCTTATCGAAAACGCTTGTAGCGTCCGTCTCATTTTTAACGGCGCACAAGAAATCGCCGTTAATATATATGCCGCAGGCATTGGTGATATTGCTGTCTGAATTTTCTATGAGCTTATCGCACATTGACGAGGAGTCGGTAAGGTCGGTCTTATTTACGACCTTGAGCTGATACTGCGCAGGCTTAATAAGCTCCTGCTCCTTACCGGAGGCAGACGCAGCGGTTTTGAGCCTTGTTTTGGCCTGCTGCTCGGCGTCGAGATATTCCGACTCGTTTTTGGCATAGCCTATTACGGAGCCGTTATATTTTATCTCAAGAGCGAGCGTGGCTTTGTTCCAATAGCCTATCGTGGAGCAAAGCACACCGAGGCAAATAATCGGGACAAGCAAATTTACCGCAAAAGTAAACACTATGCCATGCCTCGAAAATGCCTTCTTTATATAAATACGCAGCTTCGCTTCGGCGGATTTTCTATCTGTATGGATAAGGGAATTTAAGCCTGAGCTGACTCTTTTTATATCTGCCATAAGGAGCTTGAATTCCGCGCTTACGGTTTTGAAGGTCTTGAGTATAAATTTGTCAATCACAAGAAACACGGCAAAAAATACCGCTCCGACTGTTTTTACGGGACGCGAAAGCCCCCTCGACAACCATTTTCCGAATTTCATAAATCCGGAGCCTGCCGTAAAACCTATGTGATATATTAAGTTGTAAAGCTTTTCAAAAAACATAACAGCCTCACAATAAAATAGTAAAAATTATTTTACCATACAATGCGACAAATTTCAACCTTACGCTTTTACATACCCGTTGCCGAACATCTTATCTATTTGGCGTTTTATTCCTTTGTGCTCCGGCAAAAGCAAACTGCCGTCTGTCGCAATTATCATTTGAGCGCTCTTTTGCGCCTCGTTGAGCATTCCGGTGTCCGTCAGAATATCCGCAATCCGCAGCGACGGCAATCCGTGCTGCTTTGAACCGAAGAAGTCTCCGGGGCCACGCATTTTAAGGTCCTCATCCGCTATTAAAAAGCCGTCGGTAGTCTTGCACATTATATCAAATCTGCGTTTTGCCTCATCGTTTTGTGCATCCGACACCAAAATACACGTGGAGGGCGCGCTTCCCCTGCCGACTCTGCCGCGAAGCTGATGAAGCTGCGAGAGTCCGAATCGCTCGGCATTTTCGATGACCATAACCACGGCATTCGGCACGTCCACACCTACCTCGATAACCACGGTGGACACAAGAAGCTGTATTTTGCCGCTCTCAAAATCGCGCATTATATTGTCCTTTTCCTTGGGCTTCATTTGGCCGTGCAAAAGTCCGAGCCTGTAACCCCTGAATGCGGTATTTTGTAAAAGTTTGTAATACTCCTGTGCAGGTATCAGGTCGCTGTCGCCCTCCTCGACAAGCGGACAGACGATATATGCCTGAAAGCCCATATCAAGATGCTTCTTTATGAATTTGTATATTCTCTCATGCAGAGCCTGAGACACACAATATGTCTCGGTTTTTTGCCTGCCCGGCGGCAGCTCGTCGAGCACCGACACCGAAAGGTCGCCGTAAATTATGAGTCCGAGCGTTCTCGGTATGGGCGTAGCCGACATAACGAGAATGTTTGGATTTTCTCCCTTTTGGGAAAGCGACGCCCGCTGTGCCACACCAAACCTGTGCTGCTCATCGGTGACGGCTAATCCGAGGCGGCTAAACTCAACGTCGCCCTGTATAATCGCGTGCGTTCCTATGACAAGTTTCGCGGAACCGTCGCGCAACTCTTTTTTTATTTCTCTCTTTTCCTTAGCCGTGCTGCTTCCGGTCAAAAGCACAATCTTTATATCTGTACCGTCAAAGATTTTTGAAAGAGTTCTGTAATGCTGCTCGGCAAGAACCTCCGTAGGTGCCATAAATGCGCTCTGCATACCGTTTTTTGCCGCGTTATATATAAGTGCCGCCGCCACAAGAGTTTTACCGGAGCCGACGTCGCCCTGAAGCAGACGGTTCATCGGCTCACCCGATTTCATATCGGACAGTGCCTCAAAGACCGCTCTTTTTTGCGCTCTTGTCGGAGAAAACGGCAGACGGTGATAAAACTCTTCAGTACAGTCATTTTTGATAACCATCTCGGTTTTTTCTTCACCCGTTCGTTCCTTGATGGATAAAAGTCCCAGCTGCAATATGAAAAGCTCGTCGAAAATAAGCCTTTTTCTCGCCCTGTCAAGTGACTCGAAGCTTTCCGGAAAATGGATGTTGCGTATTGCATAATCAAGAGAGCAAAGATCGTTTTTCTCAAGTATTTCGGACGGCATAAAATCAGGTATCTCTTTGCAGCCTTTTAATGCCTGCATTGTGCATTTTTCCGTGAGTTTGGAGCTCACATCAGCCGTTTGCGGATAAACGGGACGTATTCTGTCCTTATCCTCTCCTTTTGAAATCAACGGCGATACCATTTGCCTTATGCCGTGCTTATCTACTGTGATTTTGCCGAAAAAGAGATACTCTTCACCCTCCTTCAGCATACTGTCAATAAACTTGTTGTTAAAAAAGACAAGATTTAATATACCTCTGCCGTCCGTAACGCTTGTTTTTGAAAGCAGCCTGCCTCCGGGTATTCTGATCTTAGAGGGAGTGTAGCTGACAACGGCACGGATACAGCATTCCGTATCAACCGGAGCTTCCCTTATGGGGACAACGCGGCTCCAATCCTCATACGCGCGCGGATAAAAGCGCAAAAGGGCGCCGACCGTATCGACACCGAGCTTTGAAAATGCCTCGGCACGAGCAGGTCCGACACCCTTTAAATATTGTATTTCGGTTGAAAAGTCCATTATGAACACATCCGAGAATTGTTTTTGAAAACGTCCTGTTATTCGACGGACGAAATGAAGTAGTAAACCGGCTGACCGCCGTTAATGACATTCACCTCAACATTGGGGAAACGCTCCTGAAGCCGCGCCGAAAGGACATTTGCCGAGTTTTCGTCGGCGTCCTCACCGTAAAATACGGTTATAAGCGAGCCGCCGAATTTCTTGACAAGACGGCGTGTAACTCTGTATGCGGCGTTTACAAGGTCATCCTCCACAAGGGTTATTTTGCCGTCCTCCATGCCGAGGTACTGACCCTCCTTAATTTTTTGTCCGCCGAACACGCTGTCACGTGCGGCAAACGTGACCTGAGCCGTATGAACGCTCTCGGCCGCCTTCGCCATATTCAAATGGTTTTCCTCGCTTGAAAGGCTCTCGTCAAAATTGAGCATTGCGGTAATGCCTTGCGGAACAGTCTTTGTTGCGACAACACTGACGCCCCTGTCAGCAAGATTTACGGTTTGCTCCGCCGCCATTATAATATTTTTATTGTTCGGCAAAACAAAAACGTGCTTTGCCGGAGTTGACTCAACGGCATTTAAAATATCATCGGTGCTCGGATTCATGGTCTGACCGCCCGAAACAACTACATCACAGCCAAGCTCCTTAAAGAGCTCTGCCATACCGTCACCTGCCGCAACTGCGACAAAGCCGTAATCTTTGGTCGGCTGTACTCTATTGATTTCGGTGTCACGACTTAAATCTTCTTTGCTGTCCTTTTTGGCATCCATACCGACATCGGCATTCGCGTGCTGATAACGCATATTATCTATTTTAATATTTATGAGCTGACCTATTTTGAGAGCGGCCTGAATTACATTGCCGGGTTCGTTTGAATGGACATGAACCTTTACTATATCGTCGTCGTCAACCACAACAACGCAGTCGCCTATCGACTCAAGATATGCCTTTAATTTGAGCGGTGTGCTCTCCGGATTTTTCGATTTGGTTATGAGGAACTCGCTGCAATAACCGTATTTGATGTCTCCCGAAGCCGCCGCCACGACGGATTTGCTTTCCTCGGCATTGCTCTTTGCGGGCGAGGCATCGTCATTGCTTTCTATAAACTTGCCCTCGTTTATATAGCCTCTGATACCGTCGAGTATATAGAGAAATCCCTGGCCGCCGGCATCTACCACGCCTGCCTCTTTGAGAACGGGCAAAAGCTCAGGTGTTTCGGCAAGAGCCTCCTGCGCCGCGCGGTAAGCCTCGTCGAGAACAGCACCGCAGTCATCTGAGGCGAGTGCCTCCGCCGCTGCCGCCGCCTTGCGTACAACGGTTAAAATAGTACCCTCAGTGGGCTTCATAACAGCCTTATAAGCCGACTCCTTGCCGAGAGTGAGAGCTGCGGCAAGGTCTTTGCCGCCTACCTCCTTTTTACCCTTGAAGCCGTTTGAAATACCTCTGAAAACGAGTGATAATATAACGCCCGAATTTCCTCGCGCGCCTCTCAAAAGAGCTGCGGCGGTTTTGGCCGCGACGATACTCAAATCCTCGTCATCGCTTACCACCTGAAGCTCCCTGACTGCCGCCGAGGAGGTCATTGACATATTTGTTCCGGTATCGCCGTCCGGTACCGGAAATACGTTGAGCGCGTCAACGTCCTTTCTGTGATTCAGTATATTGTTAGCGCCGGAAATGAAAGCGCGTTTAAACTGCTTACCTGTTAACAAAACTTGTACACTCCTATTATTCTTTCATTCCGTCAACAAACACATTGACTTTTTTCACGCCGAGACCCGTTGACTGCTCGACGGTATATCTGACCTTGTTTGTTATGGAATCCACTATGGTTCCGATATTAACGCCGTAAGTCACGATTATGTGAAGATCTATTATTAAATCGCCGCCGTCGGCACGCACGCCGACGCCCTTATCCGGATAATTCTTACGTTTAAAAAGAAGCGACCGAAGCCCCTGTGACGCGCCGCTGTTAGCCATACCAGCAACGCCGAAGCACGAGGTTACGGTTTGACCGATAAGCTCCGAAAAATAATGCTGATGTATCTCAATAACGCCGAGATAATTTTCAATTTTAATCATACATCGGTTTATATTGCAAAAGCGCAATATTCTCCTTTCCTGTGATGTTGTTATTATATACCATAAACCGCACAAATACAATATTGTATCCGAACGGCGGCTCAGCTTAAGCTCCAGCTGCAAAGCCCCGCATAGAGATGGTCGGAGGAATACGAGAAATCCGGCTTTAGCCCCTTTTTATACGCCGCAAAGCCGCTCCTGTAACAAACGGGAACAAACGGCATATCGTTTAAGAAGCTGTCAAGGAACTCTGAAAGCCCTATGCTGCCCTCGCAAAAGGCTTCGTAATCGGTAACCGCACGCAACGAGAAATCTATACCCTTTGACGCAGACCCCTTTTCCGAAAAGAACGGGCGCAAATCAAGATTTTCGGTAAGCTTGATTTCTCCTAAATACATGTCAAAATCACCGGAAGCAATTTTTTGGTTGTATTTATCAAGCGGAACGGCATCAACTGTCACGGAAAAGCCTATGCTTCTGAGGCTTTCGGCTATGCTGTTTGCCGCCGCCGCGCGGAAGCTGTTTTCGCTGTTCACAAGAAGAGACACCTTAAGGTTCTGTGAGCCGTTTGTAAGAGAACCGTCCTTTGCATATTTATTATATCCTGTTTTTGTCAGTATGGACTTTGCCTTGTCGACATTTGCACTCTCGGCGAAATTGATGTTTGTAATTCCCGAAAGTTCTGAAAACGCAGGATTGAACAGAAGCGGAGCTGCTGTTGCATAGCCCTGATACGACGACGAAGCAATGTCTTTTTTATCTATTGCGTAATATATTGCGGTTCTGACGGCGGACGATGAGAGAACTTCCTTTGAGTCGTTAATACCGAGATAAACTAGGTTGTTCATATTGACCGTACTGCTGTCAACGGAGACATGGCGGTAAACGCTGTCGCTCATATCCTTGAAGAGAAAGTTCACATTGCCTATTTCGAGAGCATTTTCGGCATAGGTGAAATTTTCTATTTCATAAAGCTTTATCTCGGGTATATTTACGCTGCCGCCGTAATTTTCATTCTTGGAAAACACCCCGTCGCTGTACACATAAGGGCCGCTGCCTATCGGTATATTTTCCGTCTTATCTGCTGTGCCGTTTTTTACAACGGGAAAACTGAGTGCATTCAGCACATACGGGTCCGGTGAAGAGAGCGTAAACGTAACAGCTCCGCCGGACGCCTTTGCCGACTGAATATTTGACAGCAACTGCCCGTAGCGCGACGACGCCTTTGCCTTATTGAACGAATATACGACGTCCTGCGGCGAAACTGACGAACCGTCCGAAAAGCGCGCACCTGAGAGTGTAACGGTAACCGAAGTTCCGCTAATATCACCCTTTTCGGCTATCACATTTTCGGGCGTATAGTCTGCCTTGACCTTAAAAAGCGGGTCGTAGGCTAAATCCGTAAGGCTTATATTTTCCGTGCCGACGGCAAAAAAAGGATTCAGCGAATCATTATTGGAATACGGCAAAACAAGGTCGTTTGCCGATGAGTCAGTGCTGTCGCCCGAGGCGGCAGAGCCGGTCTGCTCATCCGAGCCTCCGTTGCCGTTATCCTTGCGGCAGGCCGAAAAAATACATACCGCAGAAAGCAAAAGGCATATTGCAGAAAATATTTTCTTTTTCACTGTCGCACTCTCCTTTTAAAGCGATATTCTCTGAATCCGAACGGTTTTTGCCGTGTCACGGCTTACGGTGAATATAACACCGTCAAGCTCGGCTTCACCGTCGGGATTTTGAAAGCGCACCGGCAAATTGGTTTTCATCTTTTCTATCGCAAGCTCGGGGGTAACGCCCAATACGGACATTTTAGGCCCGGTCATGCCTACATCTGTTATATATCCCGTACCGTGCGGCAATATTTGCTCGTCTGCCGTGGGCACATGGGTGTGAGTTCCAAACACAGCCGAAGCCCTTCCGTCAAGATAAAAGCCCATAGCGCGCTTTTCGGCAGTCGCCTCTGCATGGAAATCGACAATTATTATATCGGTTTCTCTTTTCAGCTTCTCCAATACACGGTCTATACATATAAAGGGATTTTCGAGCGGCTCCATAAACACCGTGCCGCAGAGATTTACCACGCCTACCCTGTATGCGCCCCTGTCAACTATCGTATAGCCTCTGCCGGGAGCCTCTTTTCCGTAGTTTGCGGGCCTTAAAAGAAACTCGTTTCTCTCAAGCTCGTCATATATTTCACGACGTCTGAAGGTGTGGTTGCCGCCGGTTACAACATCCGCGCCGCTCGTAAAAATATCATCGGCGGACATCGGCAATATGCCGTTCCCGACAGCGGAATTTTCGCCGTTTACCACCGTCACGTCTATATTATTTTCTCTTTTAAATTTCGGTAAACAATTCCTCAGCTTTTCGCAGCCCGACGCCGATACGACATCGCCCACGGCGAGGATGTTTATTGTATTTGACATAATGCACCGTTTCTGTTTGTTTTTTCGAAAAGCTAAGCCCCGATAACACTCAAAGTTTTTCTCTTTAAGGCATCAGGGCTTAAAAATTATTTCGCGTAATCGACAGTCCTGTTTTCGCGTATGATGTTGACCTTTATCTGACCGGGATATTCAAGCTCATCCTCAATCTTTTTGACAACTTCGCGCGCAACAAGTGCCATCTGATCGTCACTTATAACTTCGGGCTTAACCATTATGCGAATCTCACGGCCTGCCTGAATTGCAAATGACTTCTCAACGCCCTCAAACGACGTTGCTATTTCTTCAAGTTTTTCAAGACGCTTGATGTAGTTCTGAACATTTTCACGTCTTGCGCCGGGTCTTGCGGCTGAAATTGCGTCCGCCGCCTGAACGAGACAAGCAACAACCGTCTTTGCCTCCACGTCGCCGTGGTGAGCCTGAATTGCATGTACTACATTCTCGTTTTCCTTATATTTCCTTGCGTATTCAACGCCCAAATCGACATGAGAGCCTTCAAATTCACGGTCAAGCGCCTTGCCTATATCGTGAAGAAGTCCCGCTCTTTTAGCCGTTTTAACATCGGCACCGAGCTCTGCCGCCATAAGCCCCGCTATGTAGGAAACCTCAAGCGAATGATTAAGCACATTCTGGCCGTAGCTTGTGCGGTATTTTAATTTTCCGAGTATCTTGACAAGCTCCGGATGTATGCCGTTTACACCTGCGTCAACTACTGCGCGTTCACCGGTCTGACGTATGGTCTGCTCAACCTCGCGCTTTGATTTTTCGTACATCTCCTCAATGCGTGCGGGATGTATTCTGCCGTCGGAAATAAGCTTTTCGATAGTAAGTCTTGCTATTTCGCGGCGAACCGGTTCAAAACTTGAAACGGTTATGGCTTCCGGTGTGTCGTCGATTATAAGGTCAACACCGGTTATTGTTTCAAGTGTGCGTATGTTTCTGCCCTCGCGGCCGATTATGCGGCCCTTCATCTCGTCATTGGGAAGAGTAACCACCGAAACCGTGGCTTCTGCAGCCTGATCGGCGGCACAGCGCTGTATTGCGGTAGAGATTATCTCACGCGCAAGAGCGTCCTGCTCGTCCTTGGTTCTCTGCTCAAAGTCCATAATTTTAACGGCCTTGTCGTGAGTGAGCTCCTCATCGAGATTTTGCAAAAGCAAGGTCTTAGCCTGTTCCTTTGTATAGCCCGAAATTTTTTCGAGCATATCGAACTGGCTCTTTTTGATTTTTTCAACCTCTTCGAGTTTTTTATCGGCCGTTTTGACCTTTTCGTTTAAAGCTTCTTCTTTTGCTTCAAGAGCCTCTGTCTTTTTATCGAGAGACTCCTCTTTTTGAATTATTCTGCGTTCCTGACGCTGAACCTCCGCTCTGCGCTCTCTGTTTTCCTTTTCAGCCTCGGATCTCAACGAATGGATTTCGTCCTTTGCTTCCAAAATCGCTTCTCTCTTTTTATTTTCCGCTGTCTGAACAGCCTGATTTACGATTCTGGTAGCTTCCTCCGTAGCTGAGCCTATAGCAGACTCCGCCACCTTTTTACGGTGTACCTCGCCGAGTACAAATCCGACGACTCCGAAAACAACTGCAGCTGCGACTGCGGCTATTATAGCTATCGTTACAGGATTCAAAAAGTTCTGCACCTCCTTTTGGTTTTTAGTTTTCCGATTATCATGCTTGAAAATAAGAAAATTTATTGGTTTTTGACAGTGTAACGGTATCATTTGTAATACTGTTCGCATTTTAATACACTATCTAAGATATTTTATATCTTTTTATATAATAAGTCAAGAAAAAGCGGACCGTTAGGCACAAAAACTGTCGATATATAAGATACAAAAGACGCGCCGCAAAGGCTCACAGCCGTTGCGACGCGCCAAACACGATTTAAAATTTTTAACGTATAGCCGAAACCGAATTACGCGAGCTTGAGATCCTCCCAAAGCTTTGAAAGAAGATCAAGCGTATCCTGGTCAAGATTGTGGAAGAACTGCGTTTTCACTTCCTGCTTGGGGTAGAGCACCTCGTTATCCTTATACTCATACCTGTCGTCGCTGAGAACAGCAGTAACGGGGCAGAGATAGCCGAGATAATTGGCGTTGTGGAGTGCCACCTCGGGCTCGCACATATAATTTATAAACAGCTCAGCAGCCTTTTTGTTTTCAGAGCTTGACGGGATGCACATTACGTCAACAAATTTATTTGTTCCCTCCTTGGGGTAAACAAATGCAAGATCGTCATTTTCCTGCTTCATTGTGAGGTAATCTCCTGCGTAATACGGAGCCATGGCGGCTTCGCCCGCCTCCATCTTATTAAATACCTCATCCATAACGTACGACTGAATCAGCGGCTTTTGCTCCTTGAGCTTTTCCTCCGCAGCGCGCCACTCATCGGGATTCGTCGAGTTTACATCGTAGCCGAGTAGATACTGCGCCACGCCGAATGCATCGCGTGAATTGTTGAATGTGAGAATTTCGCCGGAATATTTCGGATCCCACATAGCGCTCCAGCTGTCGGGCGTTTCGGAAACCATGGTCGTATTATAGATAAGTCCTACCATACCGCCCGTGTAAGCTACTGTATACTCGTTGTTTTCGTCAAAGAAAAGGTTTTTGTATTCGTCGCCGATACCATCGTAATTGGTTATCACCGAATAGTCAAGCTTCTGTAAGAGTCCCTCGTTCTTTAAACGCTCTGCCATATAATCCGACGGAATTATAACGTCGTAATTTACTCCGCCGCTCTTGAGCTTTGCATAAAGGTCCTCGTTACTGTCATACATATTATAGTTGACCTTTATTCCCGTGAGCTTTTCAAATTCGGAGATGACGTCAACGCTTCCGCCCTCGCCGTCGGAAATGTACTCACCCCAGTTATATACATTTATTTCGGTACCTTTGAGCTCCTCGATATTATAATTCCCGAGAAGAGCGGCCGTATCAAGCTTTTCGGTTTTAAGCGAGCAGCCCGAAAGCATAAGTATTCCCGCAAGCAAGGTCAATGTTAATACAACAGAAATTATCTTTTTCATTTTTCACGTTCCTTTCTCAACCCTCTGAGCCTTTGGCTCTTTTACGTTCCTTCTTTTCGCTGCGCGCCTGAAGCACATTCATAAGAATCATAAGCACAAGCACCGATACAAATATCAGCGTCGATAACGCATACATATCGGGTTTCACCTTCTTCTTTGTCATTGAGAAAATGACTATCGGAAGAGTCTGGAATTTTGCGCCGCTTACAAAATAGCTGATTATGAAGTCGTCCAGCGAAAGCGTAAAGGCCATTATAAAGCCGGTTATTATACCGGACTTGATATTGGGAAGCACAACCTTGAAAAACGCGGAGGTCGGTGTGCAGCCGAGATCCTGCGCCGCCTCCGAGAGATGGCGGTCGGTCTGTCGAAGCTTCGGCAATACGGAAAGTATGACATAAGGCAAATTAAACGTGACGTGAGCTATTAAAAGCGTGGGGAAGCCCAAAACGCTGCTCGACGACACTATTTTGCCGGCAAATACAAAAAGGAGCATCATCGAAACACCCGTAACTATTTCCGGATTCATCATAGGTACGTTTGTAACGGTCATAACGGCACTTCTCAGCCACCGTTTTTTCATTGCATTTATTCCGACTGCCGCCGCCGTTCCGATAATAATCGAAATAAGAGCGGAGGTAACGGCTAAAACAAGTGTGTTACGAAGAGCCGTAAGAGCCGTGGCGTTACGGAACATTTCGACATACCATTTCAGCGAAAAGCCCGACATAACGCTTGTGCTGTTTGAGGCGTTAAACGAGAACACCACCATAACGAGCATCGGGGCATAAAGAAATAGCATTATAAGAGCGATGTATATTTTTTTGAGAGCTTTCATATTATCATCGCCCCCTCTTCATTATCGGCAAAGCGATTCATAATAAGCATACATACTATTATGAGAAGCATCAGCACAAGTGAGAGCGACGCTCCGAGATTGTAGTTGTACGCTGACTGGAACTGCATTTCAATGGAGTCTCCGATAAGCAGAAATTTTCCGCCGCCGAGCTTTTGGCTGATATAAAAGGTACTTACCGACGGGACGAACACCATTGTTATACCGGAGATAACGCCGGGCAGGCTTAGCGGAAAGATGACCTTTTTAAGCACCTGAAGCTTACCCGCTCCGAGATCCTGTGCCGCTTCAACAAGGCTTTTATCAAGCTTTGACATAACGGAGTATATCGGCAGCACCATATACGGCAAAAAATTATATACCATTCCGAGGATTACCGCGCCCGGAGTGTTGATAAGCTGTGCCGTGGGCAGCCCCACAGCCTTTAAAAGCGAATTTATAAGGCCTGTATTTGAGAGAATCGTTATCCACGAATATGTGCGGATAAGAAAATTCATCCACATGGGGAGCATTATGAGCATCATTATGGTTCGCTGAGTGTTCGCACGGCTCTTTGCCATAATATACGCGAGCGGATATGCAAGAATAAGGCAAATGACCGTAGCCAAAACCGCATACCACGCAGATCTGCCGAAGATAGCTCCGTAGGATGAGAGCGCCTTGATATTGTCAAGGGTAAATGCGCCGCTGCGGTCGGTAAAAGCGTAGTAGATTACCATTATAAGCGGAGCCAAGATAAAAAGCACCGCCCATATCATATACGGAGCGTTTATGAGCTTTAAGGTGAGAGAAGACTTTTTCATGGCTTACTCTCCAATCTCGGAGACTTCGTCTTCATCCGTAAGCTCAGCATTGGGGTCGGAAAGCTCGTCAAATTCTTCACTGAACGAGCTGTAATCGCCGTAAAGACCCGAATATTCGCTCTTTTTCATTATCTGAATTTCATCCGGCTTTATCGAAATACCTATACGGTCGCCGACTTCGGCTTTTTCGGTGGTCTGTATCATCCACTTAAAGCCTTTAATGTCAACGATTATTTCATAGTGAACGCCCTTAAACGTAACAGAGGTAACGTCGCCGGAGAGCATACCCTCCCCGGGCGGCACCATATCTATATCCTCCGGTCGCACAACTACATCTACGGGTTCGTTAAGGCCGAAGCCCTTATCGACGCAGCGGCAGCGCATACCCTGGAATTCGACGTTGTAGTCGGAGAGCATAACACCGTCCACAATATTGCTTTCGCCTATGAAATCCGCAACAAAAGCGTTCTGCGGTTCATTGTAAATATCGGTGGGCGAGCCTATCTGCTGAATAACGCCGCCGTCCATAACCACTATGGTATCGGACATGGAGAGTGCTTCCTCCTGGTCGTGCGTTACATATATAAACGTTATGCCGAGCCGCTGCTGTATGGCTTTGAGCTCGCTTTGCATATCCTTGCGAAGCTTTAAGTCAAGTGCTCCGAGCGGTTCGTCGAGAAGCAATACGCGCGGTTTAACGGCAAGGGCGCGCGCAATTGCGACGCGCTGCTGCTGACCTCCGGAAAGCGAAGAAACATTGCGTTTTTCAAATCCCTTGAGGTTTACGAGCGAGAGCATCTCTTCAACGATTTTTTTAATTTCACTTTTTGACTTCTTCTGAAGCTTTAAACCGAAGGCGATATTGTCCGCAACGTTAAGGTTGGGGAACAGTGCATAACGCTGAAAAATGGTGTTCACCTGTCGTTTATGAGCAGGAACACCATTTATTTTTTTACCTTCGAAAATGACATCGCCGCTGTCCGGAGAGAGAAACCCGGCTATTATACGAAGTGTCGTCGTTTTACCGCAGCCCGAGGGTCCGAGTAAAGTGACGAATTCGCCGTCGTGTATCTCGAGACTCACATCTTTTAGTATAGGCTGGTCATCAAAGCTTATTGAAATGTTCTTAAGGTCAATTATTACTGCTTTGTTTTCCAATTATGCAGCCCCTTTCCAACCGATAGATATTGTTGGGAAGTACAAAAGTATGCACTCCCTAATTGGTATGAGATAAATATAATTTGAAAATCATAAAAAGTCAATGTTTTTATCGAAAAACGGCGGAATATATTTTCCCGACGATACCGCCGAAGCCGAAACGAGCAAAAATGTGTGCTCTGCCGCATTTTCGGGGCATAAAAAAAGTAAGCGGGGAAAATATCCTCGCTTACCTTTATTTCTTTAAATTATTCCTGTGCGGGAGCGCCTACCGGGCATGTATCTGCACAAGTACCGCAGTCAATGCACTTATCTGCATCTATTTCATACTTGCCGTCGCCTTCGCTGATAGCCTCAACCGGACACTCAGCAGCACAAGCGCCGCATGAAATGCAGTCATCCGAAATCTTATATGCCATTTTACATGACCTCCTTTATTATGTTTAAACACATTGTAACATATATTTTTTGAATTTCAATACCATATTTGATAATGTAAAAAATTTTTTATCAGTCTTTGCTTTTTGCAAAAACGGCCTTGAGATTTGCGCCCTTTAAAATGAATATTTCGCGGAAAAGCATAACCGAGAGAAAAGAAATAGTACCGCCCATAAGCACGTCGCTGAAGAAGTGAGCGCCGACAACTATTCTGCTTACGGCAACAATTCCCGTGAACAATATCGGGCATATCCAAAGGGCGGCTCTTTTGCCCTTACTCTTTATACCGAGAGAATCCGCGAGCATTATAAGCCCGTAGCTCATTCCCGCGGCGCAGGTGTGACCGCTCGGGAAAGACTTGCACGCGTCTGTCGTGCCGAAGAGCGTCATCATTTGCGCCTTATCCATCTGACCGTTTCTCACATACCATCTTGTGAAATTCGCAAATCCGCCTATTGAAGCACCGCCGGCGGTATTCATAGCGCGGTAACGCATACGGCCGAACGGGATTTTAACTATCGCAACCACGGCATTTGCGAGTATTACGGTGCAAATCATTGCAAACGCAAAGTTTATAAGCTTTTTTATGGATTCATCGGAGAAATTCTTTACGGCAAGGGTTCCGAACAGCATAAAAAGCGCCGCCAAAAACAGCGCAATCCCCGACAAAAAAGCCGAGCCCTTGTAGCTCTCCGCATTCAGGTGTTGTAAAAGATAGCCCACGGTCTCACTTAAAAATGCGTAATATGCCGCAGTACCCGCTATGACGCCTATAACTTCAACAATATCCTTTATCGGGCGTTTTTTCCAAAATCTGCGAACACCCCAAAAGAGTATCTGTATACTGAATGCAAGCATAAAATAAACAGGCGCGCTGCCGACGCTCTCAAATGTGGCACCGAACGGGTCGTTAGTGTAATACGAATGTGACGCCAAAGCATGCCGCGTCAGGATATCGCTCACCTGCAAATCGGTAAACGTAGCGGTTAAAAGAAGTCCGCCGAACAAAACTACAAACAGCAATATTGAAATCAGGGTTTTGGATTTTTTTGTCATTTCATGTACCCCTTTCGGATAGATATTTTACATAAATTTTACCATAAATCAACATTCAAGGCAATTAAAATTTTTATCCTGCCGTATGGTTTGACAATGCATTTTGCGTATGCTAAACTCTTCCTAAAAAATTAACGGAGAGATAAATGAAAACACTTTACATATCGGATATGGACGGAACGCTCCTGAATGACGGCGGGAAAGTAAGCCGCCGCAGCGTCGAAATAATAAATGAGCTTATAAAAAACGGTATGCTGTTTACCGTTGCTACCGCAAGAAGCGCAATGTCTGCCGCAGAGCTTTTGAAGGATATTGACATATCCGTGCCGGCGGTGCTTATGAACGGTGTGTTTTTGTTTGATTTAAAGAACAAAAAAGCAGTCGCCTACCACGAGATACCGAAGGACGCCTTTTTTGCGATAACGGAAATATTTGTGCGAAGGAACAAATCGCCGTTTGTCTTTTTCTACGGCGACGACGGAAAATTCACAATAGAATACACTGATTTCAAATTGCCCATTCACCGTGATTTTTACGAAAAAAGGAAGGGTAAATTCTTCGGCGAATTTAAAAAAGTCTCCGAATACGAGATTTTAGACGATATGCACCCCGTTTTTATAAGTCTTTCCGACGGATATGACGAGCTGAAGCCCATCTATGACGCGGCGCAGAAAATAAACGGCGTTACCTGTTCTTTTTACGCCGACACATACACCCCATACTGGTTTCTCGAAATATACAGCAGTAAGGCAAGCAAGGCTAACGGCGCACAGGAGGTTATGGCTCTGGTCGGCGCGGACAAAATCGCGGCGTTCGGCGACAACAGAAACGATATACTTCTGTTTTCGCTGGCGGACAGAAAATACGCCGTCAAAAATGCTGTCCCGGAGCTTCGGCAGATTGCCGATGAAGTCATAGGGGAAAACAATAATGACGGCGTAGCTGAATTTTTGAAAAAGGATTTTAAGGCATAATATGTTTTAAAATCGGTATTTTTTTGATGACGAACGACAGTACGGCGCATATAATATATGCTATAAACGGCATAAACACCGAATAATACACGGGATGCTCCGTAAAAACAGTCACTTTATCAAACGCATACAAAACGAGCATATGCGTAACATATATTCCGAGGCTGAGCGACGACAGGGCTCTTATGAATTTTTCCGGAATAATCCTGAAAAGCCGCTCCCATTTTATATATTTCGCTGCCGTAAATACGGCGGCGGACATAGGCAGGCAGGCTATAGACGTATAATCCATAAATAAAGTGTCGGTTTCCCCGCTTTTTTTGCTGACAATATATGTTCCGAAAAACATCAAGGCGGCTCCGAAAATACCCGACATATAAATAAGTATACGCGCCTTTTGGGTATAATCCTTGTTTTTTATAAGCCAGCCCATAAAGACAAATACCACATAGCCCGTTACTATAACCGGAGTCAGTCCTCCGTATACGGGAATTACAAATCTGTTGACGAGCGGCAAAACCGAATTGAACACAAAGCCGAGAACGCACACATATTCTATGGTTTTGATGTTTTTCTTATCTGCGGCGAGCGAAAACAGCGGCAGGCACATATATACGGCAAAAATGCAATAGAAAAACCAAAATACATAATTTGCCTCGTTATTGAATATCGCAAGGAAAAGCCCCTTTGCGCTCATGGGCGCGGTTGCCTCTTTTAAAACAAACGGGCGTACCCAGTAAAGCAGCGACCAAAAAAGAAACGGTGCAAGTGTTCTTGCGGCACGTTTTTTAAAGAATGTTTTTGTATCGTATTTTTTGCGGTAATCAAGTAAATTTGCACCGGTTATCATAAAAAACACGGGCACGGCAAAATGAGCTACGGTCTGCAAAAACATATATATGAACCAAAGGCGTGTTTTCGAAAAATAAAAAACTCCGCCGGAGCAATGCAGCACCACAACGGCAAAACAAGACAGAATATTAAGAATATCTATATAATAAAGTCTTTTTCGGGATTTATCCATTTCAACGGCGGGCAATTTACCGCTCCCCATTTTATCAACTCCTTTTGATGTTTATATCATAAGGTACTTTGACTGTTTTGTCAATCACGCGCGTATAAAAAGGGTTTGACAACAACGCCGCTAAATGGTATTATAAACAGCGGAAATTAAAAATCCGCACTTTAGTGCTTCTCGGTAATACGAGGCTTTGATTTTTAATATCATATATTATATCGTGCGGCAAATCGGCAGATACCGTGTCCGATAATGCGCCCACGCCGGAAACGGTAAAATCGCAGAAATGCGTTTTTATATTTGCGGAACAAGCCGAAAGTAAGATTTATCTGAAAGTAAGCTCCGCCTCGGATGTCCTCGCCGTGTAAAATTCAGAGGACAAAACTTAATATGCGGGTATGGCGGAATTGGCAGACGCGCAAGATTCAGGTTCTTGTGGAGGCAACTCTGTACAGGTTCAAGTCCTGCTACCCGCACCACGTCGGAGCAAAGCAAACTTTGCTCCGTTTTTCTTTGTATGAAAAATATTCGCTTACAAGCTGCCGACGTATTTATACCATTTCGCGAAAGATTATATTTTATTCGTCGTAACATTGTCGTAAGAAATGATAACATAATCTTTTTATAGACAAAGCTCGCATTATTATGTATAATCATATCGTTGCATTCTCTGTAAGGTTCGCCTTGCCGAGGTCAAGTTAAATCAAAGCTGCGGCAAAACGGTGCCTACAAGCACCCGATGCCCGAAAGGTGATGCATTTCAAAATGAAAAATTCAAAAGAAATCGAACCTCTCTCACAATATACGGAGAGCTCCGATACCGCGGTCGTCCCCGAAAATCGTCTTGCAGGCACGGTAGGCGCGCTCCTTTTTTCTCTTGCGGGAGGAATTGTGTATTTTCTGCTGTACCAAGTAGGCTATATTGCCGCAATAAGCGGACTGATAGGCGTTATATGTGCGTTTAAAGGATATGAGGTTTTCGCTAAAAAGCTCAGCAAATTCGGCTGCATAATTTCCGTGGTTATGGCTTTGCTTGTAATAATTCTCGCTTGGTACTGCTGCCTTGCAAAGGATGTTTACAGTGCTTATCAGTCATGGTATGCCGACGGCGAGATAGATTTTACGCTCACCTTTGCCGAGTCGTTGAGAAATGCTTACAGATTTCTCAGTGAGCCCGAAATTTCCAAATCATATGTAACCGACCTGATAATCGGCATATTTCTGTGTGCACTCGGCGCAGTCAGACCTATTATAAATATTGTAAAAGGCAGTAAAAACAAAGCTGCCGGGGACAAAACCGAGCCCGCTTTTCAGGCCGAAAAATACAACGCTCCGGAAGAAAAGTCAAATGCGTATATGCCTCAAAGTATGCGTGCGGCAAGGTCCGAGAAGCCGCAGGATAAAAACGGCGATATGTAGCCCTCGAAACATTTAAAATTACATATTACGAATACGAAAAGCCGAAACGGGGCAGTAAATTTTACTTCTTCGTTTCGGCATTTGTTTTTGTCGGAGGACGGCTTGTTAAAACCGTCTTAATAACATTTTCTTTGCTTTGCGCATTATTCTTTAAATTCTGTTGTTAAACGGGAATTTTTCAACACACAAACTCGGTCTTGACTATCCTACTAAATCGGTAGTATAATAGGGATATATTTTGAAGCGGGAGGATATGTTATGATTTCAACAAAAGGGCGCTACGCTTTGCGCGTTATGATAGATATAGGCCGCCACCAAAATGCCGCACCGGTCTCTGTTAAAGATATATCCTCAAGGCAGGATATATCGGTGAAATACCTTGAACAGGTGGTTTCAATTCTGAGTAAGGCCGGCCTTATACGCAGCTTTCGCGGCAATGCCGGCGGCTACAAGCTCAATGTTGACCCAGAAAAATGCACTGCGGGAGACATTCTCAGAGTTTGTGAGGGTTCGCTGTCGCCCGTTGCCTGTTTACAGGATGAAAACAACTATTGCGAGCGCAGCTCATACTGTGAAACGCTTGATTTTTGGCGCGGCTTTTACGATGTTATCAACAAATATGCCGACAGCGTCACTATTCAGGACTTAATCGACAAGGCAGTCGGCGCAAACGGCTCTTACTGCATCTGATAAAAACAAATTCGAAACAACCCATATACGGCATCACAGGCAGCACGCTGCCTGTTGCGCAAAAATATTTATTATAATACAAAGGCGGAGATTATGCTGAATCAGTTTTCACGTACCGAGCTGCTTCTCGGAAAAGAAGCCATGGAAAAGCTGCAAAATTCGCGCGTTGCCGTGTTCGGCATAGGCGGCGTCGGCGGCTATGCCGTGGAGGCACTTGCAAGATCCGGCATCGGCAAATTAGACCTTATAGACGACGACAGGGTTTGCCTTACGAATATAAACCGTCAGATAATCGCAACGCGTTCAACAATAGGAAAATACAAGGTGGATGTTGCCGAAGAACGCATTAAGGACATAAATCCGGACTGCGAGGTTACAACGCATCGGAAGTTTTACACTCCGGAAACGTCGGCGGAATTCGATTTTTCACAGTACGACTATGTTGTTGACGCCATAGATACCGTATCGGGCAAAATCGAGCTTGTTATGCAGGCGCAAAAGAGCCAGACTCCCATAATCTGCTCAATGGGCGCCGGCAACAAGATGGACCCGACTGCATTTGAGGTGACTGATATTTATAAGACTTCGGTCTGTCCGCTTGCGAGAGTTATGCGATACGAGCTGAAAAAACGCGGAGTTAAAAGGCTCAAGGTAGTTTATTCAAAGGAAAAGCCGCTTGTACCCATTGAGGATACGGCGATAAGCTGCCGCGAGCACTGCATTTGCCCTCCCGGTACGGCGAGAAATTGCACACAAAGACGTGCAATCCCCGGCAGCAACGCTTTTGTTCCGTCAACAGTCGGACTTATAATAGCCGGCGAAGTAATAAAGGATATAACAAATTACAAATCCCGATGAAAGCACGAAAGGGTGTTTAAATATGACAAGAGAAGAAGCGTATGCTCTCCTTACGGAATACAACAAGGAGCCGTTTCACCTTGAGCACGCCGAAACGGTTGAAAAAACAATGATGCATTTTGCCGACAAGCTCGGCTACGGCGACGACAGGGATTTTTGGGGAACGGTAGGTCTTTTGCACGACCTTGACTTTGAAATGTATCCCGAAGAGCACTGCATAAAGGAACAGGAAATAATGCGCGAAAGAGGCGTTGACGAAAAGATAATTCACGCAACGGCAAGCCACGGGTACGGCATAACGGTAGACATTAAGCCGGAGCACGAGATGGAAAAGGTTCTCTATGCCGTAGACGAGCTTACGGGGCTTATAGGAGCCGTTGTAAAAATGCGCCCGTCGCACAGCGTACAGGATCTTGAGCTTAAATCAGTGAAGAAAAAATTCAAGGCGAAGAATTTTGCCGCCGGCTGCTCACGTGAAGTCATACAGCGCGGTGCGGATATGCTCGGTATTTCGCTTGACGAGCTGATACAAGACACAATCGACGCCTTAAAGTCATTTCAGGACTGAAAGCATTAAAAATGTAATAATTAAACCTTAGTTATTTTTTAACTAAAGGCGACTGTAAAAAAAGGTGGGAACCGAATTTAAGCTCCCACCGATTTTTTTATTTTATGCAAAGGATTGTTGCCGCCATAGTAAACTGAGCGGCATAATATAAGATGTGATTTAAGAATATGTTGAATTTTGTATTCTTATTCTCGGCAAAATACATACCCGAAAGAACCGCATCCGAAAGGGTAAAGAGAATACCGCCTACAGCCATAACTACCCATACCTTTTCAAATCCCGTGGCAATTGCCGCTATAATGGCCGAAACCATAGTCAGCGCCAGGAAGAAGGTATAGAGAAATACAATGAATTTAAACTTGCCGAAATGATTTTTCATAAGCTTTTCGGTCAATATATTGCCGAGAGCTATAAGGAGCGATACGCCTATGGAAACAGCAAGTGTTTTGCCGGTAAATCTGTAGCTTTTATAAATCGCCACGTTAAAACAGATGTGACCTAAAAGGAATGAGATAAAGCCGGAATAAAGATATGAATCCTTATCCTGCAAATAAATCCATTTCAAGTCAAGCCAAATATCGCCGACCATTCCGAGTATAAGCCCAAACGCCACCCAAAGGCCGAATTGAAGATGGTCACGGTTTGCGCTTGTTGCGGCAAAAGCGGTTGAAATAAAACAGAGACTCGCCGCCGCCTTGGCATACAGTGCGGAAATTCCGCCCTTTTTAACACGCAAGAACAAAAATATACCTGTCATAACAATGCCGATTGCCAAAAGCACCCAATATAATGTCCAGCTCATAGTTATCCCCCAAATTTAATTTCTGTTTAATCAATGAGCAGATTATATAATATTTCAACAATAATTGCAATAGTTTAGGCTGTTTTTTTGTTAAATAAAAGACAATTTTCCGACAACGCTTTTAGTCTGCCATCGCACAGGATAAAAAACGCTGTCTCTTTTTATCGCGGAGGCGATTCATTGTACATTGCCTCAAAAAGCGCGGTTTCCAAAATACGCTCCTTTGTATCTCCCGTCATAAATTCACTTCCAAATAGTAGTGGCCGTTCGGTTACCTGTCAAGGTTTTTTGAAAATTTCAAAACGCAGCGAACCGAACGCAAAATCCTTTTCTCGGTCTATGAAAGAAGCCGTAACGGTATCGCTATATAAAAAAAGCCACGGAAAACCGTTGATTTCCCGTGGCTTTTGAAGTATTTGATTGAAAAACCGTAACCGATTATCTCTTTGAGAACTGCGGTGCACGACGTGCGCCTTTGAGACCGTATTTCTTTCTCTCTTTCATTCTCGGGTCACGAGTCAAGAAGCCGGCCTTCTTGAGTGCAGGACGAAGATTTTCGTCGTACTGAAGAAGAGCTCTTGAAAGGCCGTGGCGAATTGCGCCTGCCTGACCTGTTACACCGCCGCCCTGAACGTTGCAGACGATGTCGAATTTGTCAGCTGTGCCGGTGAGAGCGAGAGGCTGACGAACTATAAGTTTAAGTGTTTCAAGGCCGAAATAATCGTCGATATCACGATTGTTTATCGTTATTTTGCCTGAGCCTGCATAAACGCGAACTCTTGCAACCGACTTCTTTCTTCTGCCTGTGCCGTAAAAATAAGGATTAGTCTCGTACATTTATTTTGCCTCCCTTTCTCAGAATTCTTTAACTTCGGGCTTCTGAGCCTCATGTGTGTGTTCGCCGTCTTTGAAGATACGAAGTCTTGTAAGCTGCTTTCTGCCGAGTGAGTTATCGGGAAGCATACCCTTAACTGCCTTTTTAAGAGCAAATTCGGGCTTTTCAGCCATAAGGGTCTTATACTGAATCTTCTTCATGTTACCGATATAACCGGTGTGATGATAGTACATTTTCTTTTCAAGCTTGTTGCCTGTAAGAACTATTTTGCCGGCGTTGATTACGATTACGTGATCGCCGCAGTCAGCGTGAGGAGCAAATGTCGGCTTGTGCTTGCCGCGAAGAAGCGTAGCAGCCTCCGCAGCAACGGAACCGAGGGTTTTGCCGTCAGCATCAAGAACATACCAGTTACGGCTGATGTCGGCAGCCTTAGGCATATAGGTTGACATAAAACATAACCTCCGAATAATTATTTCTTTTTTATTGCCCGAATATATTATCACGAAGAAACGATTTCGTCAACACCGTTTTTTCAATATTTTAACGATTATATGATTTATCTCTCGTTTTCTCGCGTTTTCTCTTGTTTTCTGCTGTATTGCTTATTTATTATTTTTGAATCTTCGCCTATTGCAAAGGCTTTTTCGGACAAGAGTGAGGCGGCGTTTTTCATACAATGCTCAAGGCTTATACCGTTTTCCTTTATTTTATGTATTTCGCAGACTCCGAGCTCCTCGGCGGAAATATCGTTTTCGACGTCGCCGCTCAAAAGGATACACGGAACGCCGAATTTACCGGCTATGTCCGAGACCCTCTTAGGAAGCTTGCCGAATAGGGTTTGCCTGTCCGTCTTGCCCTCGCCCGTTATAACCGCATCGGAGCGACGTATTTTATCCTCAAGCGATGCAGCCCTTGCCAGCACGTCAAATCCGCTTTGAAGCTCACAGTTTAAAAAGGCGGATAAGCCACCGCCTATACCGCCGGCAGCTCCGGCTCCCGGAAGATTTATAATCTTTTTGCCGGACGCTTTTTCAAAAATTTCACCTATGTTTCGTAAGCCGTCGTCCAAAAGCTTTACATCGTTCTTCGAGGCTCCCTTTTGCGGAGAAAAAACATAAGCCGCTCCGTTTTCTCCGCACAGAGGATTTGTGACGTCACACGCAAGAGTGAACTTTATATCATTGAATCTTTCAAAATTCTCGGTTCGCCGTATTTTCTTAACTCTTATCATATTTTGACCGTCAGGCAAAACCTCGACGCCGTCCTCCGAAAAGAACCGCATACCGAGGGCGTACAAAATGCCCGTCCCAGCATCCGTGGTAGCACTGCCGCCGAGTCCGAGAATTATATGTTTTGCCCCATGCTCCGCAGCGTCGCAAATCAGTTCTCCGCTTCCCAATGACGACACCTTCACGGCGTCGCGCTCACTGCTCTTGAGAAGCGTCAGCCCACTTGCCGAGGCTATATCAATTACAGCGGTACCGTCGGGCAAAACGGTGTATTCCGCCGTGATTTCACGAAGCAGAGGGTCGTGCACCGCCGCTTTTCGAAGCTGCCCTCCGAGTATATCGTAAAAACAGCGAGAGGTCCCCTCTCCGCCGTCGGCAAACGGCAGAGAAAGCACCTCAAAATTTTTGTTACACCGAAGAAGTCCGTCTTTAACCGCGGCGCAAGCATCCTTTGACGTAAGACTCCCTTTAAAAGAGTCGCAAACAACAGCTATCTTCATAATCAGAACACCATATATCCGAATATTTCCTTGAGCGTATCGAGCGGCGACTGACCATCGGCAATCTTTACCGCGATGTGCTTTTTGCCGTAATCCATTATAGACACTCTGCCGCGCATCATGGAGGACAGGTTCAAAACCGTATTTGTATCTATATCGTTCACATAAAGGATAACGGAATTGCCCTTTTGCCCTATTTCGTATATACCCTTTGCGGCGGCGGTATTACGAAGAAGCGAAACATCGATAAGACCCTGAACCGACTGCGGAATTTCACCGAATCGGTCGCGGAGCTCATCCTTAACGTCCTCTGCATCTTCGGTGTTTTTAATGTCCGCAATTCTGCGATAAACCGCAAGCCTCTGAGGAATGCTCTTGATGTAATTATCGGGAATGTGAGCGTCTATCTGCATATCTATGAGACACTCCTTCTTACGCGAAATCGGCTTTTCGCCCTTTTCCTCCTCCACGGCTTCACCGAGAAGCTGCAAGTACATATCGTAGCCTACCGCCTCCATATGGCCATGCTGCTGCGCACCGAGGACGTTACCCGCTCCGCGGATTTCAAGGTCACGCATGGCAATCTTAAAGCCGGAGCCGAATTCGGTATATTCCCTTATTGCCGAAAGTCGTCTGTTCGCTATTTCCGATAATTCCTTGCCACGCTTAAACGTGAAATATGCCGACGCTCTGCGTGTGCTTCTGCCGACTCTTCCGCGTATCTGATGAAGCTGTGCAAGCCCGAGTCTGTCGGCGTCCTCGATAATCAGCGTATTGCAATTCGGAACATCGACGCCCGTCTCAATAATGGTGGTGCAAACGAGTATGTCTATGTCGCCCTCAAGCAAGTCACGCCAGATTTCAGACAGTTCCTCCTCGCCCATTCGGCCGTGTGCCACGGCTATACGAGCCGACGGCATCATTTCTTTTATTTTAGCCGCCGTGCTTTCGATTGATTCGACACGGTTGTGAAGATAATATACCTGACCGCCTCTGCGAAGTTCCTTCTCCATGGCCTCGCAGAGAATTCCCATATCATGCTCTATAACATATGTCTGAACGGGGTATCTGTCCTGCGGAGCCTCCTCTATTACGGACATATCGCGTATGCCGGTCATAGCCATATTAAGCGTTCTCGGGATAGGCGTCGCCGACAAGGTCAAAACATCAACCGTTGGGAACAGCTCCTTGAGCTTCTCCTTTTGAGCCACGCCGAAGCGCTGCTCCTCATCGACTATTAAAAGGCCGAGGTCCTTAAATTTTACATCTTTTGAAACAAGACGGTGCGTGCCTACGATTATGTCAAGCGAGCCGCGCTTCAAATTTTTAAGTATTTTCTCCTGCTCCTTAGGAGTTCTGAAGCGTGACAGCATCTCTATCTCGACAGGGAAACCGTCAAATCTTTTAAGTATGGTACGGTAATGCTGATACGCGAGAATTGTTGTGGGAACAAGTATCGCGCATTGCTTACCGTCTGCCGCGCATTTAAAAGCTGCACGAAGCGCGACCTCGGTTTTTCCGAAGCCGACGTCGCCGCAGAGAAGTCTGTCCATGGGATAAGGCTTTTCCATATCGCCCTTTATTTCATCGATTGCTCTGAGCTGATCGGACGTTTCGTCATATTCAAACCGCCGTTCGAAATCGCTCTGCATATCTATATCCGGAGAAAATGCATAGCCGGGGCTGTTTTGCCTTTTTGAATACAGGGCTATGAGCTGATCCGCCATATCCTTGACTGCGGCACGAACCTTATTTCTCGTTTTTTCCCAGTCCTTGCCGCCGATTTTATTCAGCTTTACTGTTCTGCCGTCGTCCTCGTGAGGGCCTATATATTTTGAGACAAGGTCAAGCTGCGTTACCGGGACATACAGAACGTCGCCCTTTGCATACTTGATTTTGATATAATCCTTGGTTATTTTGCCGACCTCAAGCTTATTGATGCCGTCAAACACGCCTATACCGTGGAGCGAATGAACAACGTAGTCGCCCTTTTTAAGCTCATCAAGCGAGTGGAGGCTCTGTCCCTTTTTAAACCCGCTCCTGCTTTTTCTTTTTTTGGACGCAACGGCGTTTCTGCCATAGGTAAAGGCATAAAATTTTTCGTGCGGATAGCCGAAGCCGCCCGAGAGCGCACCGGGCAAAACCGAAACTCTGCCACGCGGAAATTCGGCAGGCTCGAGCGGAAAATAAAGTGCCGGAATATCCTCGTTTTCGAGATCCTCAGCAAGGTTTTTTGCAGCCTTTTCCGTTCCTCCCATTACTACAACCGTCGAGTCCTTTTGAACAAGCGGAGACAAATCGTCCAAGAGTATGTCGAGCTTTCCGTTCCATACGGGAAGTGTTGACGCCGTAAACGTTACAAGGTCGCGTACCGGCACGTCAAACGAACCGCGCGCAAAATCGTCGAGAAAAACAGTATCCTTTTTTTCATATTCGCGTGTAAGTTCCGGGAAGGTCATCGTAAACTCGTCGAGTCCGCGGCAAAGCTCGCCGTCCTCAAGGAGATATTTGATATCCTCGTTTTGAAGCTTTATTGCGGTGTTTGCCTTCTCCTTGACTCCGGCACTCTCGCAAACAATAAGCAAAAGCGAATCGGCATAGCTTAAAATTGTCGCATTCTCTTCGTAAGCGAGCGGAAGATACTTATCGGCAGAGCTTAAGCTCACGCCGTTTTTGAGCCTGTCTATATCCTTTTGCAGCATTTCGCGAGCTTTTTTAGCTCCCTTACCCTTTACGGTATCATAAAATGCGGTAATCTTTTTCATTAAGTCGTCGCCGCCCGAAAAGACTATCTCGGTTGACGGCATAAGCGTCAGCTTATCAACATTGTCGGTTCTTCGCTGAGACATTATGTCGAAATGAGCCATGGTGTCAACGGTATCGCCCCAAAACTCGATTCTGACGGGATTTTGGTCGTCTGGCGAAAACAGGTCGAGTATTCCGCCGCGCACGGAAAACTGACCTACTCCCTCCACCATATCGGCTCTCGTATAGCCTGCGGAAAGAAGCACACTCGTTATATCGCCGAGCTTAATATCCTCGCCTCGCCTTATCGTAAGCGAATGTTTTTTTAAGTCCTCGGGCGGAATAGTCCTCTGAACCGCCGCCTCTGCGGAGCAAACCACTATATCGGCGGTGCCGTTTAAAATATTTGTGAGCGCATTTATACGGCGCTGCTCATATTCGTGGGAACGATTTTCCGCCGAGGTAAACGAAAAATCCCTCGCCGGATACAGAAACGAATTCTTACCGAAAACACGCAAGTCCTCGCAAAGCTTCGTCGCAGCCGCTTCGTCGGGCATAATGACAAGAGCCCTGCGACCTAAATTACCGCAGAGCGAATTTATAATATGAGCCTTATGGATTCCCGAAACGCCGAGAACTCCGACAGGCAGATTTTTGCTTTTTACCGCCTTTTCGAGCGTCTTATATTCGGGCGAGGTCTTTAAGACCTCAGCAAATGCTGACATATTAAATTAAAGCTCCTTCAGGAATTATATTTGTTCATGGCTTCGTCTGTTTTGCCGTCCAAAATAAGCTCCACCGCACAGCAGGCATTATCAAGTGCCTTTTTAAGCTCCGGCGCCTCGTCCTTTTTGTACTCGGAGAGAACCCATGCGGCAAGGTCGTAATCGGGATGAGGCTTTTTGCCGCAGCCGATTTTGACTCTCGGAAAATTTTGGCTGCCTATACAGGATATTATGCTCTTTATACCGTTATGACCGCCGTCTGAGCCCTTGCGGCGTATTCTCAGTCTGCCTACGTCAAGCGATATATCGTCAAAAATCACAATGATTTTTTCCGGAGGTATCTTATAAAAATCTGCCGCGGCCTTTACGGCCTCTCCGCTTAAATTCATATAGGTCTGCGGCTTCATTACAATGCAGCGGTGCGAGTTTATAACCGTATCGGCTATAACCGCCTTGAACTTGAGTTTATTTATTTTAAAACCGTGCTTTTCGGCAAGAAAGTCAACGCACAAAAACCCCGAATTATGACGTGTCAGGGTATATTTTTTCTCGGGGTTACCGAGCCCTGCCACTAAAAATTCGGGTGCGCCGACAGCTTCCGTTTTTTTGAATCTGCCTAACATTATTGTGTTTACCTGTCCTTATTTATCTTTTAGGCACCAGCCTATCTTATTAACCTGACGTGCTCTTGCTATACCGAGTGAATCGCCGGGAACGTCCTCTGTTATTGTGGAGCCTGCCGCGGTATATGCGCCGTCACCGACCGTCACGGGAGCTACAAGATTTGTGTTGCAGCCTATAAACGCATCGTCGCCTATGGTGGTTCTGAATTTCGCCTTGCCTGTATAGTTGACCGTTACCGTTCCGCAGCCGAAGTTTACCCTCTTGCCCACGTCGCTGTCGCCGACATACGTAAGGTGCGAAACCTTTGTGCCGGTATCTATATTGGAATTTTTCACCTCGACGAAGTTGCCGAGATGCACCTTTTCGCCTATCACCGAATTGGGTCTTATGTGAACAAACGGGCCTATGTTTACGCCGCTCATTATCCTTGCGTCAAAACTTTGAACGCTGTTTAAATACGCATCATCGCCGACAGTTGTATTGTGAAGAAGCGTATTGGGCCCTACGGTGCAGTTTTTGCCTATCGTTACGTTTCCGCGTAAAATCGTGCCGGGCAAAATAAGCGTACCCTCGCCGATTTTTACATTCGGGGAAATCATAACTCCGTCAAAGCACGGGATATTCACACCGCAGTCAAGCTGATGCTCTATCTCTCTTAAGCGAACAGCCTCGCTGATTTCGTGAAGTGAGCACATATCATAGACGGCACTCGTTTCGCATCTGCAATCGGTTTGGAACCGTGTTTTTTTATCGCAGGCGCGAAAAAGCTCCTCAGCAGAGCGCGATGCGCCGTTTTTAATGAGTGTCATAAGTTTTTTCGAAGAGAACACATACGCTCCGGTCACGTCCTCACCATTAGGCTGTCTTGAAAAGACGGCGGCCGCCTCATTTCCCTCATTCACGCAGAGAGAAAGCGCGTTTTTAAGAGAGCTGCCGCTCATAAGCGGTACATTTCCATAGAGAACATATACATAGTCAAATTCGTCTGCAAAGCCGTCGGCTGCAAGCAGAAAATCGCTGTCATTTTCGGCATCCGGCGATACAAACACCCGGCTGTCGCCCTTTATTGCTTCAACACCGGAGCTATCACTTTCAATTATAATTGCCGTTTTTTCCGCATCAGCCTTTTCGGCATACGACTTCACATACGAAATGAGCGGCAAAGACAAAGCCTCACACATATAAATGGGTTTTTCGCGTTTTTTATTATCTGCGGCTATAATCAGCGCACCTGTTTTAAGAGCCATAAGAGCACTCTCCCAATATATTTGTATTCTGCCGCCGTATCTGCCCGATACCTCTGCAGCAACAATATTATTGTATCACAAAATGTCTTTTCTTACAATAAAAACATCCGCCTCATTGCACACAGCAAATCAACACTCCGGCCCGACTTGTTAGTTTTTACCAATATAAGCAGTTTAATTTTGTAGTGTTTTTTCGAAAAAAGCTCTTTTCTTTTTTTGTTTTCTCTGATATATTATACACAGGAAGGATCCTAAAACCAATTAAAAAAAAGGAGAGATAATCCATGGATTTCAGTTCTATCTTTGAAACAATCAAGGGCTTCTTCGAGGCTAACGTGCTTCCGACCCTTAAGCCTATCATCGACGCTATAATGGGTCTCATCGGCGGCATCATCGGCGGCAAATAATCAAGCCAATCGACAAGCGGTGTAATTTCGGTTACACCGCTTGATTTTTTATAAGGATTTGTTATGAAGCACTTTAAAATCTCATTATGTATATTGCTGATGCTCGCGTGTCTTTGCTCCTGCGGCAAAAAAAAGCAGGAGGATTATACCACACCTGCCGTCTCATATTCCGAAACAACCGTTCCCATCGAAACGACAACAAAAAAGGTTGAAAAAACCACGGCCGAATCCGCAAAGCCTCAAAGCACGGCTCCCGCCGCAGTCAGCACGGAAGCAACGGAGTACGAAGCACAATACGGCGATTCGCAGCTTGACTTCGATACGGACAATAAATTTGTTGACGCCGTAGTCGCGAAATACGGAATTGACCGCGAAGGTCTTATAACCGCATATTCGGTAAAGGGCAGAGACAGTAACTACATCTGGCAATTTAACGGCAGCCGAGACGAAAACGGCAAGCTCATAAGAAACGCCGACACGCTTAAATATGTTTATTACGTAAACGCCGATTGCTCCAAGGTAAGCCGTACCGGCGGCTATACGGGAAATGACGGTTGTACCTTAAAGGATGGGCTGACGGTATTTTTACTTACACAAAAGGTTCTGATACCTAATTTGCAGGAGCAGATAGACCAAAACTCATAATCACAATATAAAAATATGTCGGACTGTAAAAAGCACGTTTTTACAGTCCGATTTTTTGTACGTATTTCAAAAAACTCTGACGGAGATTTTAAGACGCTGTTTTTTTGTCTCTCCGATTTTGCCGCAAAACACAAACCGTCCCTTGTGCCGCACCGATATTATCTCGTCCTCTTTAGGTATATATGATGAATTAACGGTCATTTTGCCGTTTACAAATATAAGCTTTTGCATAAAAAGCTGCTGTGACTCGCTGCGCGATATTTTATAAACCGCGGCAACCATCGCGTCAAGCCGCAGAGACGGCACCATAACCGTCCGCTCCTCCGGCAAGGCTCCGACAGAGTCCGGAGGAGATAAAGTCATCTCACATCGCACCGTGGTGTGCTTGACCCTATCAAGATTGTCGAGCACAAAGCGTGCAACCTTTTTTTCGCAAAAAACGTATCCGCAATTATCATCCGTGAGAATATCGCCTATTGTCTCCCTCTTGATGCCGAGCCCCATAAGCGTACCGAGAAAATCACGGTGAGTGAGCTCGTCGGCAAACTTTTTTGCCACCGGTGAAATTTTCACCCACACAAAATCGCATTCGGCTGCTTTTTCCTCCTCGCTTTTTTCGCCGAAAAGAGCCGCACGACGCTCGGCAAGCGGATAGCCGCCGTAAAGATACACTCTCGAAAACAGCTGTGCAGATGCTAAAGTGCTTTGCTCGTCAAGCGTTAAAAAATCGGAGCTTACGGTTCTTCGCTGCTCGACGGCGCGCAGCGACAGCTCCGCGAAGCGTTTCTTCAGTTTATTTTCGTCATTGTCCAAAATCCGAACGCCTCCTTTAAATCTATAATATATCGATAATATAATATCAAAACACAAGTCGCGTGTAAAGTACCGTTAAAAAAGGGACGAGCCGCCGTTACGGCGGCTCGTCCCTTAAGCGAGGAAACCAAAATTTCGTTATTGTTGAGTAATAATGTGTCAGATAAGCGAACGATAGAGTTCTGCAATCTCTTCAACGCTTGTGTCGCGGGGGTTACCGGGACGGCAGGCATCCGCATACGCAGACTCCGAGAGGAACTGTATATCCTTTTCTTTAACGATTTCTTTAAGGTCTGCGGGAATACCTACATCGGAAGCAAGGCGTTTTACTGCATCAACAGCAGCCTTTCTGTACTCATCCTGAGTCATATCGTCCGTACCCTTTACGCCCATAGCCTTTGCTATATCTCTGTATTTTTCACCGGTAGCCGGAGCGTTATATTCCATAACAGTCGGAAGAATAATTGCATTTGCAACACCGTGAGGTGTGTCGTAAAGCGCGCCGAGCGGATGAGCCATAGAGTGAACTATGCCGAGGCCGACATTTGAGAAGCCCATTCCGGCTATGTACTGACCGAGAGCCATTTCCTCTCTGCCCTCGGGGGTGTTTTCAACAGCACCTCGAAGAGCGCGGGAAATTATTTCGATTGCCTTTAAATGGAACATATCGGAAAGCTCCCAAGCACCCTTTGTGATGTAGCCCTCAATAGCGTGTGTAAGAGCGTCCATACCGGTTGCGGCAGTAAGCCCCTTTGGCATACTCGACATCATATCCGGGTCAACAAAAGCAACTACCGGGATATCGTGAACATCGACGCACACCATTTTTCTGTTTTTCTCGGCGTCGGTTATAACATAGTTTATGGTAACCTCAGCGGCTGTGCCTGCGGTTGTGGGAACGGCAAAAATCGGAACAGCCTTATTCTTTGTGGGAGCCACTCCCTCAAGGCTTCTGATATCTGAAAATTCGGGATTCGCAACAACTATGCCAATCGCCTTAGATGTATCCATTGAGGAACCGCCGCCGATTGCGATAAGATAATCGGCACCCGAAGCCTTAAATGCCTCAACGCCGTGCTGACAGTTTTCTATTGTGGGATTAGCCTTGATGTCGGAGTATATCTCATAGTCAAGTCCGGCTTTATCAAGAACATCCGTAACCTTTTTGGTAACTCCGAATTTAAGAAGATCGGGGTCCGAGCAAATAAAAGCCTTTTTAAAGCCTCTGCCCTTTGCCTCGTCGGCAATGCTCTCTATTGCGCCCTTGCCGTGATAAGAAGTCTCGTTAAGAACAAATCTGTTAGCCATAACTTATTCCTCCGTATTCAATAAAATAAATTTAACGGCAACGTGGGTAAACGTTTAACCATCTACGTTAAAATTTTAACAACCGTTTTTTAAAAAATCAATAGGCAATACTCACAAATAATCAAAAAAATTTTTGACACTTAAAAGACCTGCCCTCGCCGCAAAGCGAAAACAGGTCTTGGAATCATAAAACCATATAAGACTTACGAGCCGGAAACTATCCAGCCTATGCCGTATGTCACGGTGGTCATTATAAGCCCGGCTATAAGTACGCCGAGTGCGATTATCGGAAATGCCTTTTTAGGCGGTATTTCCAAAAGTGACGCCATAAGCGCGCCCGTCCAGCCGCCGGTTCCGGGAAGCGGAATCGCAACGAACAGCAAAAGCCCCCACTGCTTACCGCGGTTTATTTTATCTCGATTCTTTTCGGCTTTTGCTTCAAAGTGCTTTATTATTTTGTCAAAGCCCTTTATCTTTCTCAGCCACTCGAATATCTTTTTGATGAACAAAAGGATAAACGGTATCGGCACAAGATTCCCGAGATACGAGATGATGAATGCCTGAAGCATATTCATATTGAGCAGTCTTGCGGCTATCATACCGCCGCGGTTCTCAAGAATCGGGAACAGCGAAATTATAAACACCGTAAGCCATGACGGTATGGTGTCTCCGAACAGATGCACCATTTTTTCCGCGAGATTTTCTGTCGCGGACAGCGTCATAAAGTACTGCGAAAATGTAGACAGCATATAATTCTCCTTATAATCAGATAGAGTGCTCCGTCAAATAAGCCTTTGCTTTTTTGAGAATAGCCTTGTCGTTTTCATAATTAAGGGTCTTATAAGCATTATCATAGCTTAACCAAATGTAGTCCTCAATTTCCTCCGGCTGAATAACGGTTCTTGTATCTTTTGTGGAGGCGATATAAATTATAACCGTTTTTTCTATTCTGCCCTGAATCGTATACTCCGAACGGCTCTTAAATTCCGGAAGAATGGCTATATGAAGCCCTGTTTCCTCAAGGACCTCGCGTCTTGCGGTATCCTCGTTGCTCTCGCCCTCTTCGACATGGCCTTTGGGGAAGCCCCAATTTGCGCTGCGCTTGTTTTTGATAAGCAAAAATCTTCTTTCGCCCGCTATTTCCCGGTAAACTATCGCGCCGCAGCTGCGCTCATAAAGACAATCTATCGAATAGGAGCCTTTTTTGTACATAAACGCGAGCGCGTCACGCACATCATTTACTATAAATCTTTTACTCTTTGGCGACACAACAATAATTACGCCTTTTGTCTTAGGTATTTTAACGGTGGCTATTACCCTGCCGTCAAAATTTCTTACGGGGTGATTTATGCCCATAATAAAGGCGCCCTTTACGGGAGAGTGCGGCTCAAGCCCGCTTTCGACGGTACCGTAATTAAGGCGGTACTGCGTCTTGCTGTTGCCGTCAAAGAATCCTATGGGTCTTGTGACCCTCACTTTGACAAACCTTCCCAGCATCGTGGTTCTCCTTAGAAAAATCTGAAAATATTATACAGGTTTTTTTCGCTCGTTTCAAGACAAATTTAAACATTAAGTCTCAAATCACGCCTCAATGCTTAAATTGACATTAAAATTACTGTTTTTGTAATAAAATTTTAATCAAAAGGGATTGTGAAAAGCAGTAATTTACGATAAAATATACTCATTATATTATAAGCTGTTGTGTGAAAGGGTGTCAATTATGGCAGATGACAAGAAATTCGGCAATAACGATTTTGAGGATATTTACAGTTCTTCCGAAAAGGACGGTTACGAGGATATATACAGCGACAGCGAGGAGGAGGGACGTGCAGTCTCTTCCGACAAGAAGGGTGATGACGATTTCGAAGACTTCTTCACGGGGAGAGACGACAAATCAGATAACGAAGATTTCGAAAACGAGACTCCCGTTCCGCGCCACAGAGAGATAAACACAAGCCCGGAGGTCAAACCTTACAGCTACAACTATAACAGAGCCGCAAATTCAAGAGCCAAAAAGGTTTCAGACGAGCACGGCTTTACCGATATTTCAAGCGGCAAGCAGCCGAAAGAAAAAAAGCCTCACCGACACAGCGCAGGCAAAATAATCGGTATAGTCATATTGATTTTACTGCTGCTCTGCGCCGCCTTTGCCGCAGTTACATACCATCAGGCAAAGAAGCTGCTCGGCGAGGTCAACTACTCTCCGCTTCAGGAGAACGAATACATAGATTCTTCAAAGCTCGCACATTCGGATTCGGTACGCAACATTCTCCTGATAGGCGTTGACGCGCGCGAGGGGGAAAGCTCAGACAGCACAAGGTCCGACACCATGATGATTCTTTCCATTGACGAAAAGAACAAGCAGTTAAAGCTCACCTCCATTCTTCGCGACACATATGTTGAAATTCCGGGCTGGAAGTGGAACAAGATCAACGCGGCGCAGAGCCACGGCGGCAGGCAGCTGCTTGTAGACACAATAGAATACAATTTCAAAGTGGATATAGATAACTATATGCTTGTGAACTTTGATATGTTTACCACTATAATCGACGAGCTCGGCGGCGTAGATGTTGAAGTAACCGAAAAAGAGGCAAACTACATAAACGCGCGTTACAATATGACTCAGGCCGAAAAAGACGCTTTCCCCGGAGCCACAAACGCCGGTGTAAATCACTTCAGCGGTATGCAGGCTCTTTGGTACAGCCGTATGCGCTATCTCGACAGCGACTTCTACCGCACACAGCGTCAGCGCAAGGTCATTTCGGCAATTATAGATAAGGCAAAATCAAATCCGACGGCACTCTATTCGATAGCCGAAAAGGTTATGCCGATGATTGAAACTGATCTTACCACGGACGAGCTTGTAAATCTCGCAAAGAGCTCCGTAAAATATATGAAATACGATCTTGCTCAGATGCAGGTTCCGATTGACGGAAGCTGGAAGAGCGTAAAAAAATCAGCCGGCAACGTGCTCTCGATAGATATGGATAAAAACGTTTCGGCAATGCGCACATTCATATACGAAAAGGCGGACACCTCAAATAACGAGACTACAACGGAGAATTCCAAAAAGAAATAATTTTTCAGGAGATACAATATGAAAAAAGCTGAATTATCACTTGCCGGCGAATTTAAAGTAGGCAAGGTTGACGACAGAATCTTCGGTTCGTTCATAGAACACCTCGGCAGAGCCGTTTACGGCGGAATATATGAGCCACATCACCCCTGTGCCGACGAAGACGGGTTCAGAAAAGACGTTATCGACGAGGTTAAAAAGCTTCGCGTACCGATAGTGCGCTACCCCGGCGGAAACTTTGTTTCCGGATACAGGTGGGAGGACGGTGTAGGTCCCGTAAGCGAAAGGCCGAAAAGGCTTGAGCTCGCCTGGGGCGTTACGGAGCCCAATCTCTTCGGCACGGATGAATTTATGAAGTGGTGCAAAAAGGCGGACACAGCTTGTATGATGGCCGTAAACCTCGGTCTGCGCGGAGTCGACGACGCAAGAAATCTTGTTGAATACTGCAATCACCCGTCCGGCTCATATTACAGCGATATGCGACGTAAAAACGGTGCCGAAAGCCCTTACGGTATAAAGCTGTGGTGCCTCGGGAACGAGATGGACGGCGGTTGGCAGCTCGGCCACAAGGAAGCGAAGGAATATGCTTTTTTGGCGGATCAGGCATCAAAGGCAATGAAACTAACGGATGACTCAATCGAAACCGTAATTTGCGGCAGCTCCAACGACCATATGAAAACCTTCGGCAAGTGGGAGGATACCTGCCTCGACATAGCCTACGACAGCGTGGATTACATATCGCTTCATCAATACTACGACAACAAGCTCGGCGACACGCAGAGCTTCCTCGCTAAGAGCATGGCTATGGACGAATTCATAAAAACGGTAATTTGTATATGCGATTCCGTAAAGGGCAGAAAGCATTCAAAGCACACCGTCAATCTCTCCTTTGACGAGTGGAACGTTTGGTTCCACTCAAACGACGACGAGGTAGAGAAGTGGAGCACCGCTCCGCACCAGCTTGAAGACGTATACACCTTTGAGGACGCACTTTTGGTCGGGCTTATGCTGATAACTCTGTTAAAGCATGCCGACAGGGTTAAGGTCGCGTGTCTTGCACAGCTTGTAAACGTCATAGCCCCCATTATGACGGAAAACGGCGGCGGAATTTTTGAGCAGACTATATTCTATCCGTTTATGCACGCGTCAAATTACGGCAGAGGAACCGTTTTACTCTCAAACACAGTATGCGGCAAGCACGACACAAGAGAGTTTACCGATATTCCGGACGTGGACTCCGTGGCGGTTTTAAGTGACGACGGCAACGCTCTTACCGTATTTGCGGTAAACAGAGACCCGAACGAAAGCTATGATATGTGCATAAAGCTTTTAGATCTTGAAGACTTTTCCGGCAAGGAGCATATTGAAATGTGCGGCTTTGACAAAAACGCTGTCAACGGATTCGACAAAATAAACGTCTTCCCCGTAAGCGGAGAAATCCCCACGGTTGACGGCAAGACGGCACACGCCGTTTTAAAGCCGTTTTCATGGAATGTTATAAGATTTTATAAAAACAAATAATAAAGAAGGATTGAGAATTATGGCAAAATGTCCCAAGTGCGGAGCAAAGCTTCATTGGTACGACTTCCGTGCCGAATGTAAGCACTGCGGAGTTAATATCCCCAACTACAAATGGGAAGAGAGGCTTGAAAATGATGCCGATACGGCCGAGACATCATTCGCAAAGCTGCATTACAAAATGAGTAACTTCAAATACGGCACGGTAGGCTCTCCGCTTATGATAGTGCGCCTTGTTTTTACTCTTTTGCCGCTTGTGGCTTTTGTTGTGCCGCTTGTAAAAATCACACTCTGCTTCCCGTTTTTCGAAAAAACGGAGAGTGTTTCATTTCTCACGTTTATACTTAACTATTTGACCAAATATGATATAAAGGCTTCGCTCTCGCTGATGCAAGGCGAGGCGCTCGGCGGTGTTTTTGCAAAAATGTTTCTCGGCGTGGGATTTGCGTTTTTGGCCGCCGCGCTCGGAGTTGTAAATTTCTTCGTTGTGCTTATAGCGTCAATGTCACTCAGCAGCAAAGCCGACACGGTATTAAACATCCTCAGCACCGTTTTTTGGAGTCTTTCGGCATACTTTGTTTACGCCTTTTTAAATGCCGCGGCCGAAACAAGCGTAAACATAATCACAGGCTCGGTATCCCCGTTCTTTGCGGTAGGAATAGCGTTGTTCCTCGCAAATGTCATAATCAATATTGCGGTGTCCAAAAAATTCAAAAACAAAAAAGCCACAGATCCGTCTATGGAGGAAGCCATAGAAAAAGAGCTTTGTGAGCTCCGTGAAAAAGACAGCGAGCCGGTAGCCGAATAAAGTCTTAAAAACTTGTCCCCCTCATACATTTAGTATGAGGGGGTGTTTTTTTGAAATATATAATTTTGACTAAGAGAGGGCTTACGGCGATAACCGCTGTCACATTATCCGCGCTGCTTATCGTATTCGGAATCTGCGGCAGAAAAAGCGCACTCAGCTCTGCCGCTGCCGAGGATGGCAAACGGCTTCTGCCCATCTACTGCGTTGAGACGGGCGAAAAAAAGGTCGCAGTCACCTTTGACGCTGCTTGGGGAGCCGACGACACGGAAAATCTCATAGAAATTTTAAAAAATCACAATGCCAAGGCTACGTTTTTCGTCGTCGGGGAATGGGCGGAAAAATATCCCGACAGCGTAAAGGCGTTTTATGCCTCCGGACACGAGATAGGAAATCACTCTGCATCGCACAATATGTATTCGAGTCTTACGGAGAGTGAAATCATAAAAGACATAACACTCTGTAACGAAGCGGTAAAAAAAGCCATAGGAATTACACCCGTTCTTTTGCGCGCTCCGTCGGGGGATTATACAAATGACACGATAACCGCGGCGACAAAGCTCAATATGAAAACAATACAATGGTCCGTCGATTCGCTTGACTGGAAGGGGCTTGACACCGATGAAATAGTAAAGCGCGTAACGGATAAGACCGAGTGCGGTTCAATTATACTCTTTCACAACGATATAAAAAACACGCCCGACGCGCTCGACCGAATTCTCACGGATCTTGAAAAAAAAGGCTATTCGTTTGTTACGGTAAGCGAGCTTGTATACGACGGCGATTACAAAATAGATTCCGCCGGCAAGCAAATAAAAAATGCCGCCGCGAATTGAACGCTCCGCCGTATAAAAAATTCGATTGGAAATTTTATCCGAAAAATACGTTTTTACTTGTCTCTTTCCCGTATAAAGAATTTATAACTGCGCAAAATATAATATCATCTTACAGGAGGTGACATTATGGAAAATAAGGGTGTAAAATGCGATGTATGCGAATGCGTACACAACACCGCCGGCTGCGGCTGCGACAGAAGCGTTATCGAGGTAACTCATGACTGCTCATGCACAAATCAGCAGATTCAGGACCCGCATTTCTGCAAAAGCTACGAAAAGAAATAAGCACGCAAATTAAAGAAAAAAGGAGCCGTAAGGCTCCCTGCTGGTAAGACAGCAAAATTCAAATTTCTTGGAACAGGTATGATTTCGGTCATGCCTGTTCCGCTTTTAGCAGCTCATCCACGGGAATATAACCCACAAGGTCGTACTCGATATGTACCTTCTGCCTGTGCTTGCCGCTGGACTTGTCCGGTGCATCTACATAGACCGCCTTGACAAGCTCTCTGAGGGCATAGGGGGTCAGCTCCGTGACGGTGCTGTTCCTCTTTACCCGCTGAACAAACTGCTCTATATTCTCTGCCTGTTGTTCCTGTTCATGGATTTGCTATTGCAGACCCTTGACCTCGGCTTTGAGGTCTTTCTGTTCCTCGGTGTAGTTCTTGCTCATCATGGCGAAGCGTTCATCCACGATTTTGACGTCGGGCAGCCAAAAGGCAGACGGATTCTTTACAACGATGTTGCCCTTTTCGTCGAAAGTAAAATCACGCTTGGGGGCATCGTCGGGACGAGGCTCAACCTTGGCATACGGGTCGGGATTGGAGAAAACAAAAGAGTGGATTTCGCCGTATTCCTCGCTATCATCAAAATCGTCATCGGCTAAAATCTCTTTCAGCTCCTCGTCGGACAATTCGATAATATCGTCATCACGTTTATCGTGAATATCGCTCATTTTGATTTTCGGACTCATTTCGTCAAGCCTCCTTTTCATTCATTCGTTTCAATTAAATATCGTGTAGATAGCAAGCACAGCAGGTGTACGTACACTCTGCGATTTTTGCAAAAATCAGCTTTGCCGATTTTGCGAAAAATTAGAAATCTTCGATTTGCTTGCTAAGATGCAATCATCTGTAGCAAGCAGGGCACGGCGGTACCCACTTGTGCGTACTTGTTGGGAAGCATCCCAAGCCCTTTAACAATTTCAGAGGAATTGGCTGCGCACCGTTGGTGCTGATTTTTTGATTGGGACAGATCGGTTCTTGATTTATAAAGATGAGTTTCGTGAACACTTGGAACATTTTCCGAGATTAACATGATTCATTCCGCCATAAAAGCTGAATTCACTATCTTCTTTTATTTCATGACAAATCTCACATTGTACCCAGCGTCGCCCAGAGGAATCTCTAATTGGCGTTTCCTGTTGAACAAATTTTCCTTTAACTTCATTGTAGCGCTTCATATAATCCATCTCAGCACGTTGCTTTTGATCTTCACGAGCTTTTTTTGCAGCTTCTTCTCGTTCCTTTTTCAAAGTTTCTTGTTGTTGCAGATAACGTTCTCGTTGTATACGCACTTGCTCAGCACGCATTTGCTCCCGTTCTTCCACAAACTTTTTTCGTTTTTCTTCTTGCTTTTGAAGTCGAAGCATTCTTGCTTCGGGAAAGAGTTCATCAATATATGAACTTTCTCTTTCGTTAATCTCGAACAAGTGCAGTTTATTTTTGGCTCGTGTAATACCTACATAGAACAGGCGTCGTTCTTCTTGTTCACCATCAGCACTATCCTTAGAACGACAAAAAATATTGGATCTTGATGACGGGAACCGCCCTTCATAAACATCGACCATATAGACAGTGTCATATTCTAAGCCTTTGCTTGAATGGATTGTTGAGAGGATGATTGGGTTTTCATGTTCGGAAGTAAAACCTTGTTTCAAGAGTCGTTCCAAATCTCGCAGCCTATTCAAGAAACCTTCAATCGTTGGCTCCTGCTTTGCAAGAATCTGTAAAATCTCTATCTTTCCTGTGTCGAAATGCTTTTCACTAAGATATGCTTCATATCCAGACTCCAACAGAATAGAAATCGCCTTAACAGGACTCGCTTTAGATACTTTAGTTATTATATTGCGAAACCGAGAAGATCGGTTGCGATAGCGAGGAGCGACATATTGCATCTGTTCATCAATTGCATCAAAAACGGATATGTGTTTCTTATAACAATTTTGAATAGCCCAATAACGCTGTTTTTCTTTAAGATACAAAATCCCTTTGTTGCATATTTGATCAAGCTGACGAGCATCATGATTATTTATCGCAAGAGAAAGAAAGGCAACAATATCTTTAACGATGTGAACTTCGAAGAAATTCATTTCCGGCTTGCGGAGTTTGAACTGTACATTGTTCCTTAGAAACAAATCCACAAGAACGATGGCACTTTCGTTATCGCGATACAAAAATGCTGTTTCTGTTTTTGCTGTTTTCGCTACATCGAGCAAATACATATATTGTGCCTCTCTCGAAGCAACACTTATAAGAGAAACATCTTCGCCATCACCTCGCTCTGCTGTCATGTTTTTCTCATATCGACCTTTATTCTGAGAAATAAACGTTTGAGCTTTCTCCACAATTTGATTGGTCGAACGATAATTGCGCTCCATACGCAGAATATAGGGGTTGAGATAATCGTATCTGAAGTTTAGCAGAGCTTTGGGGTAAGCGGCACGGTAACCATATATACTTTGATCCTCGTCGCCGACCATAAATAGATTATTGCCACAGGCTAATAAGCGAATGATTTCGTGTTGGATTCTGGATGTATCCTGCGCTTCATCCACGCAGATATATTTATATCGCTGTTGCAATGAATGCAGAGCATCACCATCCTCACGCAATATCTTGAGAGCAAATATCATTTGGTCATCGAAGTCCATTTGATTCTGCTTGTCCAGTGCGGATTGATAAGCGTTATACATATCATTCAAGTGGGGATAATCTGCTTCAATGTCAAGAATCTGCTTTCCCGCAAGCATCATGTTTTTGATATATACAATTGCAGAAGATAGTTCTTGCAAATCGTTTTCGGAAGCATATTTATGGTGGTACTCCTTAAATATGTTTCGAATTAACTTTTTCCTTTCTTTCTCTTCAATAAGTGTTTTGCTGCGCTGGTATGTTTTGCGGCAATAATCAGTATAAATCAATCGCGATAAACTGTTAATTGTCCTAAAATCAATTCGCCTACCAATGTTCCTTCCAAACAAAGAGCTAAAGCGTTCCCTCATCTCATTTGCAGCCGAATTATTGTAGGTGATTGCAAGGATGCTCTCCGGAGCGATATTCTTATTAAGAACCATATAGCCCAATCGCGCAACGAGGACAGTGGTTTTTCCGGAACCTGGTACCGCCAATAAAAGATTAGAACCTTCTACAGCCTGCAGCGCTCGCTCTTGCTGCTTGTTTAGGCTAATATGATACTGTTCCTTGAATTGGTGATATAGTTGATTATGCTCCAAATCATCACGGCATGGAGGCAAGCAAGTTCCGTCGCACAATCCTACATAGGTCAAGAAATCATTTTTCTCCATAAGAGTTGTCGTGGAAAACGATTCAAATCCCATAGGAGAAACATCGGTAACACGCACAATGCTACTGCCAAGTTGGAAGAAAAGGTCTATGCAACCACTCTGAATGTCGTAGTTGTTGAAAGCCTTCTTAGGATTCTTCCATGTAAAAAACAGTCCGTTATTTATAGGTTTATAAGTTAGTTGTCCAATTGAATAAAGATCGGACAAGTCAAAGAGCCATATAACTTTATAACCCAAATTGAAATAGAAGTTATTTCTATCATCAAATGCCTTTACTGGCATAATGCTATGTTGGAACTCAATAACTGTCCTATCAACCAAGACATCGGCACGATGCTTTGTTTCACCTAAACACAATTTCACCTCTTGGTTCACCTTGGGAAAGAGGGATTGCCACTCATTGTGCCATGGTGAAAGATCATAACCATGGCTACCGCCATTAGCCCATGTATCAGAGCAAACATGGCTTTGTTTATGGGCAAAATGGTGCTGACGAATATCGCCCTTTTTAGTAACCAAAGGCGCACCACAGTAAGGGCAATAGTATTCTTGATTACTGTGTGTATCATCTATGTGAACACGATTATCTTCAAAATCGCTTGCAAATAACATCTTTAATCCTCTTCGAAGTAAAACAAATCTTCAAATTTGCAGTCAAGAGCAACGCACAGTAATGCCGCAAGATAAGCCGTCGGGCAGAATTGACGAGTTTCTATTGAGCTAATTGTATTTTTTGAAGAAGCAACTTTTTCTGCGAGCTGCGTTTGCGTAAGTCCTGCATTTTGCCGATACTCTTTTAATTTGTTTTTTAATTTAAGATGCGAATTCACTGCAACACCACCTGCCAAACAAATGCTAAAATAGCAATTAAAGCAATCAGCGTTTGAATTGCACCGATTACAGTTAGATAAAGTTTCCTGACTTTAAGCCCCTCGTAAAGCGACTGTACCCCCGAAGCAGTCATTCCAACCGCAATAAATCCTATGTTCACAGAATTATTGATGAAATATTCCAGCAAAAACAAGCCTATACCAACAAGCAAGGCAACGAGAGTGCCCAAAAGGCTACTACGAGTAGATTCCTTTTGTTCAAATTCTTTGCCTCTATTTTTGTTTTTGCGTGCGGCTTCTAATATCTTTTCGTTATTCATACTCAGCACCATTCCAAGTTTTATTGTACTATTACACATTATAGTAATTCCAAGTTTTCTTGTCAAGAGGTTTTAAGAATAAGTTACAATTAGTTCAAGAAAAATGCTCAAATAATACGTAAGAAAGAATGTTCTCACTTGTTTTGGCAACCAAAACATGGTTGTTGTGGTTTTCGAAAAAAACTTTGCCACAGAACGAAAATCTTTCACCCGATTGTGCTTCTTTAATTCGTGTAGTCGATTTGCTGAATAATAGCAATTTTCACGCTTTCAGACCAAATCAAACGAATAAATGAAGTCAGATATGCCCGTCTTTGAACAATGCATCACAGAGCAGAAAATAAGTGATTTTCAACCCTTAAACGCACAAAAACAGACGACACCCAACCGAAGTTGAATGTCGTCTGTTTTGTTGTCCAATCCTGCTTGGCAGATGCCGATTTTGTAATTTTCTTAAATTACTGTCTTATCAGCACACGGGAAAAAACCGCTGTTTTTACAGTTCCTTTTTTATTATCGGTCAAAGCTTTTTTAAATCAGCGTTTTTGTTGTTTGACGATGCGGCGCAAGCGGCACAATTGCCGGAGCAGCCTATACACTTGCCTTTTTTGCGGCGCCTGATTATAAAGACCGTTGCCGCCGCCACAGCCGCCGCCAAAATGCAGATAATCACAATGTCGGCGATATTCATACAAAAAGTCCTCCGACGCTGTAAACTATAAATGACGCTATGTACGCAACGGCGCACTGCATAAATACAACGCCGACTGTTTTAATGCGCGATCCGAGTTCCTTTTTAATGGTGGCAACAGCCGCAACGCACGGTGTATACAAAAGGGTAAACACAAGGAAGCTGACAGCCGAAAGCCCCGTAAACAGGCTCGGAAGAACCGAGCCGAGCTGCGCCGTGCCCGTATTCATAAGAACAGACAGCGTACTTACAACGGCTTCTTTTGCGGTAAAGCCCGATATAAGCGCCGTTACGGCTCGCCAATCACCGAAGCCGAGCGGCTTAAATATCGGTGCTATAAATTTACCTATCATGGCGAGCAGGCTGTCCGCGCTGTCGTCCACAACATTGAGTCTTGTATCAAACGACTGTAAGAACCAAATTATTATCGTCGCAATAAATATTACGGTGAATGCTCTCTGCAGGAAATCACGTGCCTTTTCCCAAAGCAGCAAAAAGACGCTTTTCGGAGAGGGCATACGGTAATTCGGGAGCTCCATTACAAACGGTACGGGTTCGCCGCGGAAGGCCGTTCTTTTTAATATCAGCGCAACAATTATGCCGAGAAGTATACCCGTGGCATAAAGTCCTATCATAACAAGCGCGCGGTATTTTGTAAAAAATGCCGCCGTAAACACGGCATATATCGGTATTTTTGCGGAACAGCTCATATACGGAGTCAAAAGAATAGTCATTTTGCGGTCACGGTCTGACGAGAGAGTCCTCGTCGCCATTATCGCAGGCACGGAGCAGCCGAAGCCTATGAGCATCGGAACAAAGCTTCTGCCCGAAAGGCCTATTTTTCTGAGAAGCTTATCCATAACGAAAGCGACGCGCGCCATATAGCCCGTGTCTTCGAGAATTGACAGGAAGAAAAACAGCGTAACTATTATAGGCAAAAAGCTCAAAACACTTCCGACTCCGGCGAATATACCGTCAATAATAAGGCTGTGTACTATGGGATTTATGCCGTATGCGGTAAGCCCCCTGTCGCATATGTCCGTCAGCGCGTCAATTCCGAGTGACAGCAGGTCCGAAAGGCGCGAGCCTATTACGTTAAAGGTGAGCCAAAATACAAGGAACATTACGCCGAAAAACACCGGCAGCGCCGTGTATTTTCCCGTGAGTATTTTATCTATTTTCACGCTTCGTTTATGTTCACGGCTTTCACGGCACTTAACCACCGACTCGGAAACCGCCTTTTCGATAAACGTATATCGCATATCGGCAAGAGCCGCATTACGGTCAAGACCGGTATCATGCTCCATTTCCACAACGCTGTGCTCAATAAGCTCTCGTTCGTTTTTATCAAGTTCAAGCTTGTCTGCAAAATATTCGTCGCCCTCTATGAGCTTTGTGGAACAAAATCTCGGAGGGACCGAGATGTTTCGCGCATGATCCTCTATCACGTGGGCTACCGAGTGAATGCAGCGGTGTACGGGGCCGTCTGAGCAAAAATCTATTCTTTTCGGCAAAATACGATTTTTTGCGACATATACCATTTTATCCGCAAGCTCCGAAACACCTTCGTTTTTTGCGGCGCTTATCGGAATTACCGGTATGCCGAGGCTCTCGCTGAGCTTTTTGACATTGACCGTTCCGCCGTTTGCCCTGACTTCGTCCATCATATTCAGTGCCAGCACCATAGGCAGGTTCAATTCCAAAAGCTGCAAGGTCAGATAGAGATTCCGCTCAATATTTGTGGCGTCAACTATATTGATTATCCCGTCGGGCTTGCCGTCGAGTATAAAGTCTCGCGAAACTATCTCCTCTTGTGTATACGGTCTTATCGAATAGATACCGGGAAGGTCGACAACGGAACAGTTTTTTGCCCCCTTTATGCTTCCCATTTTTTGGTCAACCGTAACGCCCGGAAAATTTCCGACGTGCTGATTTGAACCTGTCAACGCATTAAAAAGTGTTGTTTTACCGCAGTTTTGATTTCCTGCAAGTGCAAATATCATTTATTATCCTTGACCTTTCCGAATTAAAAGCTTTATGCTTTTTCTACCTCTATAAGCTTCGCGTCCGCCTTCCTGAGCGTCAATTCATATCCCCTGACCCTTATTTCTATCGGGTCGCCCATGGGCGCGGTCTTTTGAAGAGTGACGGCCGTATGCGGAATAAGCCCCATATCAAGGAAGCGCAGTCTCAGCGCACCCTCGCCGCCAACCGTTTTAATTACGGCCGTTTCGCCGTTTTTCAACATATCAAGAGTCATTTTGATCCTCCGCAGCGTGTTAGTTTTGACTAACTTCGACATTATAACAGTTTGTTTATTTTTATATTTTAATTATATAATGTTAGCACAGCCGCACTTTTGTTGTCAACTGTTTAATATATATTTACCATGTTAAATCGTTGACGGCTGTATACATGCTATTCAGCCATCCGAGCACCCATAAAAAACAAAAAATTATAAATCGGTTTAGGTTGAAACAACAAACGGTATAATTTTAAAACTGTTTGAAAAACTATAAAAGTAACAAAGTTTTAAGGAGCAAAATTTATGAAAGCGACAGGAATAGTGCGTAGAATAGACGATCTCGGCAGAGTTGTCATTCCTAAGGAAATTCGCAGAACAATGCGTATCAGAGAGGGTGACCCGCTGCTGATAACATTGACACCGTTCGAAAAGTTTCAAATAGCCGTGGAGAAACTCACCTCACGGCTTGGATAATAACAAAAAGAAGTCAATGGAAATGAAAGAAACACTATTTGAACGCATGGGCGGCACTTACCGCAAAGAGGGCGATTATCTCCTGCCGAATGTTGCCGCGCCCGAGCAACCCACCTTTGGACCTTTCAGTCGGCGCACTACGCCTATATCCGAAAGCACGATAAAGCGCTTTTCAGCAGTCTGTGGCTTTCGGGCGAGCTAAACACCTACATAGAAAACATCGACCGAAAAGCCGATGAAATGTTTTCTCAGCTTGTATGCGACATAGCGAAAAACGAAAATGTCACCGAGCGCCTAAAAGCCACCGGCCAAATGGAATGGGTGCGCCGAATGAACAGTAACCGCCACCGCGCGGAGGAGATAGTCAATCAGGAGCTGATTTTGAGATAGTGATATGTGAAATATTAACTCACTCCCCGTACTTCACAAGAGATGCGGGGGGTATGCGCGTTGAAAATCGGCTTTGAAAATGTTATACTGTATGCAAAGAATATAGTTTTGAGGTGGATATTATCATGGCAAAATATAGTATGGATTTTTATTCCAGAGATGCGGTTCTTGTTGCACAAGACCTTCTTGGAAAAGTAATCGTTGTAACCGATCATGGAGGTTGCAGTTTTAAATGGCGAATTATAGAGACAGAAGCATACAAAGAAGAGGAAAATAATAACGGTCAAACGATTTGCCATACTAATGAAAGGCTGAAAAGCTGCGGGAAAATTTTTGCTGAATTAAGTAATGGTTTAATAATTACATGCGGTGATTCCAATAAATGTGATAATGTCCTTATCCGTGGAGTTATGACGGTTTATTACAGTCAGCCATACAAAGCCATGAAATCTGTTACAGCATGGTTTGACATAGATTTGAGTGCGCCGATTGACTTAACAACATCTAACCGTATCTGGATTGAGCAATCAAGAATAAATGCAAAACCTATAGAGGACATTCGAGTTGGACTTGAAAACAAATCCAAAAACCGATGGAATTTCAAGTTGTTTGACTTGAAAAACAAGACAAAGAGCATTGATGCTGATCTTTTGAAAAATCTTAATGAATGAGCTTAACTCCCCCTACCCTGCAAGAGGTACGGGGAGTGATTGGACATAAATAGAAGTATTTGATAGCTCTGATAGATATAACTCATTTTCATAAAACACTATATATAGTATTTTATACTTGAATAAACACTAAATATGTGATATAATATAAATATCTTCTATGAAGAAATAAGAATAGAAAGGAGAACAATATGGTGTTAAAACCCGGAAACAAGGCCCCGGCATCCGGTCAATACAGTGTCGTGGGACCGAGAGGCGGAAGGATAAACCATGAGGTTACAGTTGTAAAAGGTGAACCTTTGCCGCCGACAAAAAAGCCCGGTCAGAGCTATATTATGGTTGATCCAACCAATAATAAATCTGGCAAAACAACTAAATAGCTCTACTAACTGAGTCGTCTTAACAGACGACTCAAACTTATTATAGTAATCTGTCACTCATAATTGACTATTTCTAAATTCATTTAAATGCAATTTCGTAAAACTGAAAATTTTCACTTTGTTTGAAAACTAATTGACTGATCTTCTGGAATGCTATTATGAGGATCACCCTTTGAGGTTCATAGCAATAGGTCGCCCTATGGTCAGTTACATGCTTTTATGAAATTGACTTCATAATAGGAGGCAGTGCATCTTTCCGTTCAATGAAAAGATGGAACAAAAATTTATGGACCTTAACCGAGAGACTGCTATGCGAATCTGGAATAAGTCGTTTGGCAAAGAAGCAAAGGTTGCCGATTTTGCCGGACGGGTCATGGCAAAAGGGGCTTATAATGATCGCAACAGCGAATTCGGGTGGAATGTTGATCACATTCTGCCGCAAAGCAAAGGCGGTGTGACCGCCGACCACAATTTAGTATGCTGTCACATTTTGACAAACGACGAGAAGGCGGATAAGTTTCCGTGCTTTAACGCAAACGGACATTCGTTTGAGATTATCAAGGTGGAACGGCATTATGAAATCCGGCAAAAAAGCCAAAAGAAACAAACAGAACAAACGCATCAAAGCATAAATTTTTATGATTCTGCTGCGGGGATTCGACTTTTCAAGTTGTTGAAAGGTATTCAAAACAAAAAACGATTTGTCGGAACGGTATTTGTTTATTTGAAATCCTTAACGACCGGCGCAGTTATTGACTTTATCGAGAAAATATTTGATAAAGAAAATATTTTGTATAACGGCATTTCAAATCAGCTTATTTGGGCAAGCAGCAGTGCTCATGATGTTATAATTACGATTACCGACTATGATATGCCAAATAAGTCAAATACGGATGAGTTGCTTGACAAATGCGTTTTGTTGAACACTTACTTATCGGGATATTTTTCCGTATGCGGATATATTTCAAAATATGATATATATTACCGCGGGGACTATTTTGAGGAGAAGTTTGACCTATTCGTCTCTCAGCCGATAAAAGGACCGGGTATAGTTTGTTCATATCGGGATTCCCTATTTATTAACGAATTAGTGCGAATAAATACTGAAGCCGAAAAGAAAGTCGATAAAAATGGGTTTTCGGAGTATACAGAATACAATTATATCTTTACAAAACTGAAAGAAAATCTTATAAAGGAGGCAAACGGTTAAAGATTGCAAACTGCCTCTAAGATGAAAGCACGAGAGAATGGCGGGCGACAGCCATTCTCCTTTTTTATACCTATACTTTGCTTTTTGTAAAAAGGAATATTATATTTGAAATTTCGCTTTCTATTTACTTGATATTGTTCCTATTTTGTGATATGATTATGTTATGTTATTGTATCTATCTTTGGGAGGAAAGCCGAATGGAATATATCAGAGCCGCGAAAGCAGCTGAAAAATGGGGACTTTCTGCCCGTCGTGTGCGTATTTTATGCTCCGAGGGGAAAATTCCGGGAACAATACGAAAAGGAAATTTATATATGCTTCCTGCCGACGCAGAAAAACCACGCGACGGCAGACTTAAAAAGCCTACTGTTTTTGATGAAATTGAGCGAAAAAAAGAGTTGCTTTCTTCCATGTGGCCGCTTACTCAAGGCGAGGTCGAGCGCCTGCGTAATGAGTTTGTGGTTGAATTCACCTATAATTCCAATGCGATTGAGGGAAATACCCTCACGCTCAAGGAAACCGCAATGGCGCTTGAGGGTATGACAGTCGATCAAAAGCCGCTCAAAGACCACATGGAGGCGATAGGTCACCGCGACGCTTTTCTGTTTGTACTTGACATAGCGTCAAAAGAAATGCCTCTGTCGGAGAGCGTTATCAAGCAAATTCACTCTCTTGTACTGATTGACCGCCCGGAGGACAAAGGCGTGTTCCGTCGCATTCCCGTGCGCATTATGGTGGCTTTCACCGAACCTGTGCAGCCGTATATGATAGGGCCTAAAATCACCGAGCTCTTGCTTGAAAACGAAAAGCGCAAGGAAACAATGAACCCGATTGAGCGTATTGCCCGTTTTCATTTGGAGTTTGAGGGCATTCACCCGTTTATCGACGGCAACGGCAGAACGGGACGACTGATTCTTAACCTTGACCTTATCCGAAACGGTTATCCACCGATAAATATAAAATTTGCCGATCGCAAAAGGTACTATGATGCATTCGACGAATACTATAAAAACGGCAGCGCAGCCGCAATGACCGACCTTGTTGCCGGATATGTAAACGAGCGGCTTGATGATTATCTGAGAGTGTTGGAGGACGTTGCGGAAAATGGCAAATAAAACTTCGCTCAGATTTTTTGAGAACATTCCGGTTCGCGCCGTTTGGGACGAAGAAAGTGCAAAGTGGTGGTTTTGCGCTATGGACATCGCCGAAGCGCTGACGAAATCAAAAAATCCGAGAAAATATTGGAAATAACGTCTCGAAAACTTTAAAGCCCAATTTAGCAAAGCAAATTATGTTTTAAAACTCATTGGAGGAAATTATGGCTAAGAAAAAAGCAGAGGAAAAGATAAATATAGATTCGATACTTTTCAAGTGTCGCGATATATTGCGCGCAGCAAGAAATTCAGGATCGTTCTTTGAGAAGCGCGATATGATGCTGACTATCGTATTTTTACGCTTTATCGGAGAAAAATTTGAAGACGGCGTAGCAAAACTGCGCGAGGATTTAATTGCGCAGGGGCTTGATCCCGACGACGAAGAGATTTTTGCGGCATTCTTTGACGATGCTACATTTACGGATGGCACATACAATCTGCCGATTGAAGCACGCTGGTCAACCATTATAAACACACCGGCGCCGCAGTTAAATGTTGCTCTTGATACAGCGCTGCACAGCATTGCCACAAGCAGCAAACAGCTTCGCGGCTGCTTTGTTGAGGGTACATTTACCACCCGTAATTTGGCGGCGAATGATATAAAAAAGATTGTCGATGAGGTAAATAAAATCAGCCATAAAGCGTTTGGCGAAGAAAAAGACCTTATCGGCCGTGTTTATGAATACTTTCTTAAAGAATTCGCGGTAAACGCTACCAAAGAAGAAGGCGAATTTTATACACCGCATGACATAGTTCAGCTTATCGCAACCATGATTGAACCGTTTGACGGAACATTGTATGACCCTTGCTGCGGTTCGGGCGGTATGTTTATTCAGAGTGTCGACCTTGTAAAAGCAAAACTCGGCGATATCAGCAGAATCAATGTTTACGGTCAGGAAAAAGAGCCTGCAACCTATCGTCTTGCAAAAATGAATCTTGCTTTGCGCGGAATCAGCCATCACCTCGGCGGAGAGGCTGATTCCACATTCACGCACGATTTACATAAAGGTATCTACTTCAATTACATTATGGCAAACCCGCCGTTCAACCTTAAGGGGTGGTATGACGAGAATTTGAAAAATGATTCTCGCTGGGCAGATTATGTAACTCCCCCGGAAAGCAACGCCAACTATGCTTGGATTCTGCACATACTTTCTCACCTGAAGGCTGCGGACGGAGTTGCAGGCTTCCTACTCGCAAACGGCGCTTTGGGCGACAGCGATACCCTTGAAATCCGCAAAAGACTGATTCAAAATGATAAAGTAGAGGCAATTGTTATTCTTCCGCGTGAGCTTTTTATCACAACCGATATAAGCGTAACTCTCTGGATTTTGAACCAAAACAAAAAAGGCGGAAGCTATCACGGCAGAAATCTGCGTAACCGTGAGCATGAAATACTGTTTATGGATCTGCGTACATGGACAGAAAACCCCGTAAAGGGCGAAAATAAAAAGAAAGTTTTGCTTGACAGCAAGCAGATTCAAAGAGCCGCCGATATTTATCACACATGGCAAAACGAGGGTACAAAAGGCACAGATTATGCCGTGCCGGAACTTTATCGCAGTGTCGGTATAGACGAAATCGAAAAGAACGGATGGAGTCTTGTGCCCAGCAAATATATCGAATTTATTGATCATGATCTGGATATTGATTACAATGCCGAAATGAGCCGTATTCAAAAGGAAATGCATGAAATATTAGAACAGGAAAAGCAATCTCAAAAGATGCTTGAAGGCGCCTTCAGGGGGATCGGCTATGGCATTGAGTAAGTATAAGTTGGGTGAGCTAATTGAACTAACTACTGAAACAAATGCGTGCCATCAATTTGGCGCAAATGATGTTAGAGGAATGACTATTACAAAACAAATAATTCCCACCAAAGCAAATGTGTCTACCGCCGATTTAAGCAAGTTTTTGGTGATCCATCCCAAGGAATTTTTATTTAACCCGAGAACTCATGGGAAGCATATAGGCTTTGGTTATAACAATACGAATGATAGCTTTATTATATCATGGAACAACATTGGTTTTCGAATTAAATCAAAAATGAATTCGACTGTTTTGGCAGAATATCTATTTATACATTTCAATAGAGATGAGTGGGATCGTGAGGCTTGTTATCGTTCTTGGGGCAGTTCTACAGAAGTGTTTTCTTGGGATGCATTGTGCGAAATGGAACTTGCTCTTCCCGACTTGCCTACGCAGCAGAAATATGTTGATATCTATAATGCTATGGTCGCCAATCAGCAAGCCTACGAGCGCGGCTTGGATGATTTGAAACTCACTTGCGACGCTTATATTGAAGATTTGCGGAGAAATATGCCGTGCGAGAAAATTGGTAGGTATATTGAACGGCATGATATTCGTAACGGTAAAAACGGCAGTAAAAATGTTATGGGTATTAGTACATCAAAACAATTTCGAGAACCCACATCCAAAGTCAACAAAAATGAGCTTGCAAATTATAAAGTATGCCATCCACGCCAAATAGGGTTCGTCCAAACAACACACAACGAAAAAGTGTTTACATACGCTTTTAATAACACCAAAGAGGATATAGTTGTTTCTTCAGTAAACGAAGTTTTTTCAACGCAAGAGGATAAGTTATATCCGGAATATCTGTGTATGTTCTTCAATAGAACAGAATTTGATAGATATGCACGATTTCATTCTTGGGGGTCGGCACGAGAAACATTCACTTGGAACGATTTAATTGATGTCGAAATCCCTATTCCAGATATAACAATCCAAAAGTCAATCGCAGAGATGTACACGGTATATAACAAACGCAAAAAAATCAACGAACAGTTAAAAGCTCAAATAAAAAATATATGCCCAATTTTAATTAAAGGATCGTTGGAGGAACAATGAATGAAAAAAACAATCGAAGAATTTAAAAATCAAAAAAACGAATTGAACAGCATAATTGTATACTCTATTCTTTTGGGCATATCCATAAATATCATTTCAAGTATTTTAAGTGAAATGTTTGATATTCAGCTTTGGTTGAGTCTTATAATTTGGATGAGTATTTCGCTTAGCGTAATTGTTGTATCACAGATAATAAAATTACATAGATTAAAGACCAGTATTAGACTTGATTGTTTGTTTATTGCTGACGAAAGTAAAAAGAACAATTTAATTGGAGTTCCAAACTATAAAATATCAACAGATATGAAAAAGTATTTCGAATCTGCTTTTTCGGAAAATCCTGCATATAAAACGATATGGGAAGACTCCGGGTTGGATAAGTTAAAGGAATATCAAACGATGGCACCAGTAACCGAGAGCAAAAAGTTACTGGTTGAAATGTTAGAGTACTGTTTGCTTGAACATTTCTCAATGTTCATCGATGATTACTATAATACACGGAACATTACTAAAAAAATAATCTCTTATTCCGGAAATGATATACCAGATGTTTTGCTAAAAAATCGATTTTTAAAACTGTTTTCAGAAGATCCCAAGAACCGAGCAGCCTTTTGCATAAATAGCAAAACAAGAGTTTTTAAGATTAAAGAAAGTGATGGTGAATCGAAAGACGAGGGCACGGTTGTATTTATGACTGGTAATGATGGTGCAATGTATAGAAGATTTGAATTAAATATCCCTAAAGGTTCTAAGGTTTTTCGAGAAAAAGACGATACTATAGTGATAGATACAAAACTTTTTACAGTAAAATATAAGATAGTTTTTGATGGATTTAGCACAGTGGTCGAAAGAGATTTTTACAAATATTACCTCCATGAAACAGAATATCAAGAATTTCATGATTGGAAATACATAGTGGAATTTAATGTAAAATATAAAATTTCATCCCTCTTGAAACTGTGGGATTGGAAATATTATAACTGGTTAGATGAGTATCTTGTAAAGTTAGCTAATTATTGTGACATAGATACATTTTATAAAAACATAGGATGGGAAAAATCTAAAACAATTTTGCGAATTCTAAAAACGCCCAAACCAGATAAAGAATAAATATAATTGTATAGAAAACACGTAGCATAAAACACCTTAAAAATGGTACATATTAAAAGAGATTCAAGGTAAACAATTTTTGTTTAGCTTAGACGGAGGACAAGGATGGCAAGCCTACAGAACTACAACGGACGCTTTTGCGAGTCGGAATATGAATATGCCTTCATTACTCTTTTGGAAAAAGAAGGCTGGCAGTACTTACAGGGGAATAAAATCAATCGGCAGACTCGCAGTGATGTTTTGTATTCTGATGATTTAGAAAATTTTCTATCAAGAACCAATCCTGATTTGCTCCCTGATGAAATCCATCAGATTATGGATACCGTTCGTCTTGTAGGTGCGGAAAGCGAGTTTGCCACTTTGCACAAGGTCTACGGTTGGATGGTCAGCGGTATACAATTCACTCCACAGAACGGCATCCCGAGAATAATATCACTGATCGACTTTGAAACCCCGGACAATAATATTTTCCGCTGCGTGAATCAGTTTGCTGTAGAATATATCAATAACGGTCAAAAAGAAACCCGCAGACCTGATGTACTGTTGTTTGTCAACGGGTTACCGCTTTGCATAATAGAGCTCAAGAACCCGGCTGATGCCAATGCCACAATTTATGACGCGTGGGAGCAGATTAATATTCGTTATTGGCGTGATATTCCTCATTTGCTCCACTATTGCCCTTTGGCATGTATTTCGGACGGCGTGAAAACCAGGCTCGGTACAGTTCGTACTCCCTATGAGCATTTTTATGCCTGGAGAAGAGTAAATGACGGCGACGCGGTTTCAACATTGCCTTTTGAAGAAACCGAAAATATGATAAAGGGTGTCTATGCGCCAGAACGGTTTCTTGAGATATTTCGCGACTACATCTATTTTCAGGACAGCATTTACGACAGCGACGAGCGCGAAATCGTATGCCGCTATCCTCAGTTTTTTGCCGCAAGACTTCTTAAACAGAGCATTGTAAAATCCGTTGAAGAAAAAAGCGGAAAGGGCGGTACATATTTCGGTGCAACAGGCTGCGGCAAGACTTATACCATGGCTTTCCTTGCCCGTCAGCTTTCAATGCGCTGTCCCGAGCTTGGTTCTCCGACGATCATAATGATCGTTGATCGTGATGAGCTCCAAAAGCAAGGTGCAAAGCTATTTACGAAAAGCAAAGAGTTTTTGAACCTCGGCGAAGTAAGCGTTGTTCCCAATCGCAAGGTTTTGCGGGAGGAATTAAGCTCCCGTAAAAGTGGCGGCTTCTATATATGCACCATTCAAAAATTCTGCGATCGCGAGGACGACAAAATCGGACTCCTCAACGAACGGGCGAATATTATTTGCTTTTCAGACGAAGCCCACAGAACACAGCTCGAACATTCTAAAAAAATTCAGTTCAGTAAAGATGCCGACGAGAATATGAAAGCCATGGTTTCAAAGCCCTATGCAAAGGTGTTGAAAGAGGCGTTCCCGAATGCAACCTTTGTCGGATTTACAGGCACACCCATCGCCGAAACATATCAGACATTCGGTGATGAAATCGACCGCTACACAATGGATCAGGCGGTAGCCGACGGACTGACGGTTTCTATCAAATATCATCCGAGAATTGCTAAGGTGCTCTTTGATGCCGAAAAAATCAAACAGATAGAAACATATTATAAAACATGCGCTGATGACGGTGCAACCGAAGAGGATATCGAGGCAAGCAAAAAGGCTATGAGCTCTATGGAAGTTATCCTCGGTGAGCCGTCCCGCTTGGAGCGCCTTGCTGCAGATATTCACGATCATTATGTATCCTCCTGCGCCAAAGACCCCGACAGAGTGCAGAAAGCAATGATTGTTTGCTCAAGCAGAACAATTGCTTATGAACTTCTCAAAAAATTTCAGGACAAGTATCCGGAATGGTTTGTAGAAAAGAAGGTTGCTGACGGATTTGCGGCAACCGATGAGGAGTTGAAAGAATTAACGCCGATGCCTTTTATGGCTATGGTCGCCAGTGTCGGCAGTAATGACAAAGCAGATATGTACAATTACCTCGGCGGCGTGAAAAACGATAAGCGCTCCGAGGCTTTGGATGCCGCATTTAAACAGGATAAATCAAATTTCCACATTGTCATTGTAGTCGATATGTGGATAACCGGTTTTGATGTGCCGTCGCTCACATATATGTACAATGACAAACCGCTGAAAAAGCATCTGCTGATTCAGACGATAAGCCGCGTAAACAGAAAATATCCCGGAAAAGAGTACGGAATGATCGTCGATTATATCGGTATCCGCAACAACATGCGTGAGGCAATGAAGATATACGGTGGCAACACATCGGTTGCGCCTACAACAGATGATGTCGAACAGGCTACTACAGTATTTAGGGAGGAGCTATCTGTTCTTAACAATCTGTTTTCCGGATATGATTTAAAGCCGTTTTTGAATCCCGACGGTGATCCGTTTGAGCGGTACAAGCTTCTTGCGAAAGCGGCTGAATACGTCTTTGCCTCTACGCAGGAGTTGCAGAGCGAAAGCAACAGCGGAAAATCTGTCAAAACAGTATCGTTCAAAACATATTTTTTGAAGACGGTAAAAAGGATGCGGATGGCTTTTGATGTTTGCCAGCCGTCCGGAGAACTCGGAGACGAAGAATCAGCTCTCGCGCAATGTTATATGGCAATCGCCGGCTTTGTTCGCAAAATGAGCGGCACAACCGAAGTAGATACAGAAACAATGAACCGCCATGTGTCCAAAATGGTCGAAGAGGCTCTTCAGTACAACAAGGTTGAAAGTGTGCTTAGCGAAGGCGAACAAGAAGATATTTTCAGCCCTGAATACTTTGAAAAACTGTCCGATGTTAAATTGCCGGCATCTAAGTTGGAATTGCTTATCAAGGTACTTAGAAAGCAAATTACAGAATACCGCAAAACGAATCAGGTGGAAGCAAAGAAGTTTCAGGAAATGCTCGAAAAAACGATAGAAGAATATCACGAGCGCCGCAAGCATTTGACAGTAGAAGAAGCGGGCGAAACGCAGGAGCAGGCGTCCGAAGATATTATTAAATCTGCAACCGAACAGGCATTGAAGATATTGCGGGAGATGAATGAAAGCCGTGAAAGCTTCCGCAAAATCGGATTGACTTTTGAAGAAAAGGCATTTTATGATATCTTGATGTCATTAAGAAATCAGTATAACTTTGAGTACGGCGAAGATAAAACTGTCGGCGGTATTTCCGTAAATGATAAGTGCAAATCTTTGGCAAGAAAAATCAAAGAAATTATTGACACCAAATCTTCATTTACCGATTGGCTTAATAATCAAATTGTACGCGACCAGCTGAAATTTGACATTAAGGTTTGCCTTATCAAAAATGGTTATCCGCCGCAGTATAGCCCCGAAGTGTTTCAAAAAGTTATGGAGCAGGTCGAAAATTTTGAGGAGAACAATTAAAGTGATTGTGAGGTGTATCGAACATTGAAAGCGCTGCTTGACACAAATATTATTATCCATCGCGAAAACTTGCAAGCTACAAATTACTCCATTGGTTTACTTTTCAAGTGGTTGGACAAGCTTCATTACGAGAAACTTGTGCATCCGTATTCTTTACAGGAATTGAGAAAAGCAAATAACAGTACGCAGCAAGAGATATATAATGCTCGCCTTGCAGCATATGTGGAAATGAAAAGCATAGCTCCGCAAAGCAGAGCGTTTTTGGATTTGCTTTCGGATACACCAAAAACAGATAACGACCGAATTGACAATCAACTTCTGTGTGAGGTTTATTCAGGCCGCGCTGATGTATTGATAACTGAAGACCGAAGAATGCGAAATAAAGCCGAGCGCCTCGGATTGACGGATAAAGTGTTTTCTATAAATGGCTTTATATCGAAATGTAATTACGATAATCCGGCTTTAATTGAGTATAAAGCGTTAGCAGTAAAGCCCGAAACAATCGGAAACATTGATGTCTCTGATACGTTTTTTGACTCGTTTCGCCCTGATTATGAAGACTTTGAAGCGTGGTTTGCGAAGAAAAGCAATGAGGATGCATATGTGTGTCGGTCCGATAACAACAGAATCTTAGGATTTCTGTATTTGAAAACAGAAGATGAAACAGAAAACTATTCTGATATTACACCTTCCTTTACTGCGAAAAAACGCTTGAAAGTAGGGACTTTTAAGGTTGAATCAACCGGGTTCAGGCTCGGAGAGAGATTTATAAAGATAATCTTTGATAATGCAATTGAGCGTCATCTCGATGAGATTTATGTTACATTGTTTGAAGAAAGGCCCGAACTAAAGAAGCTGTGTGAAACGCTTATGAGGTGGGGATTTTATCGGCACGGAGTAAAGATACATAAAGACGGAAGAAAAGAAACAGTTTTGGTCAAAAAACTCGGACTATATGATGCCACAAAAGGTGTCATCTATAATTTTCCTAACATCGCGAAAAACAGCGCAAGAATGATTCTTCCTATTTTTCCTCAATATCACACCTCGCTGTTCCCTGATTCGATTCTGAATAATGAGGTGGATTTGATAGCGAATGTGTCTCACCGTTATGCGCTCCAAAAGGTATATGTTTCATGGGCACCGGAGCAAAATATTTATCCCGGTGATGTTATTGTTTTTTACCGTACAGGAGAAACACAACCCAAAAAGTACAGTTCGGTTATGACAACAATAGGAATAGTAGACCGCGTTATTTCCTCATTTAAAAATGAAGAGGATTTCCTGCAGCATTGCCAAAATAGGAGCGTTTTTTCTCAAGAAGAATTAAAATCCTTCTGGAATAACCACAGATATAACCTCAAGGTTATTAAATTTGTGTATGCAAAAAGCTTAACAAAGAGATTAACGCTCGATTATTTGCACAAACAAGGAATTGTAGATCCGCCATCCGGACCAAGACCTTTTACAAGGATAACAAATGATCAATTCGATATGATTTTAAGAGATTCACAAACAGAATTATACATGTGACAGGTGAAAGTATGGCTGTTATTTTATTATCTATTAAGCCGGAATATGCAGAGAAAATATTCGCGGGAACGAAAAAATATGAATACAGAAAACATATTGCTTCCGAAAAAGTCGAAAAAATCATTGTTTATTCGACTGCTCCGGTCAAGCAAGTAATAGGAGAAGTGGATGTTGATGGCATACTGTCGATGAAGATGACCCCTATGTGGGAACTGACTAAACACGGCGCCGGGATATCCCGAGATAAATATCGACAATACTTTAAGAATTCAAAATGCGCGTTTGCCTATGTACTAAAAAAACCTAGATTGTTTCCCTCTCCAAAAGATTTAAAGGATTACGCGATTAACCAAGCGCCGCAGTCATTTGTATACATAGAAGAAGACAAAAAATGAATTGATAATTTCATTTTCCGTGCAACATCAAAGCATAAGGAACAAAACAAATTTCTAAGACACCGTATGAAAACAACGTGATCTGTTTTATGCGGTGTCTTATATTTTTATATAAAAGTAGATATTTATATGCTCCCTCTCGTGCTATGGCGCGGGAGGGATTTTTTATGCCGCTTTTTAAAGGCGTGAAAAATATTTGGCTCAAAACAATTATTTTTCTGCCACTTAATAAGTGGGGCTGAAAAGTCTACCAAGAAAAAATTTTACTGTGGGGGGGTAATTTTTCGGCGATTTTTCAGCAATCCAATATAGAGGGCGAAAAGCTCGGCGAGTGAATATGAGCGTATGAACAATAATGTTCTTTAACAACTGAATAACCGACTGAATGGGATATGACCGTGCTATAACTTTTTCCGAAAAGGGCGTGTGACAACCTCAGAAAAGCTGGGAAAAAACAGCAGTCCAACAAAACATTAAAGAAAAGCAAAGTAAAAAACTCATCATCTAAAAATATTTTTCTGAAAACTATGCATATTTTCCATTGTTTTTGACGTTAGGTGAGAGGAAGAAAGGAGTGGTGCTTATGGATGACTGAAAAGCTGTGGCTATACGCGGCTGTAAAATGTGTAAGAATAGCAAGCATAGGTTTTGTATAGCCAAAACCGGAGCGCACATCGTGTGAAAGGGGCGTTCTCGCCTGCCGGCTCGGTCAGCGCTTCTGCCTGCGGCAGAGGTGTCCACCGGACACCCGCGCCCCTTATACCCACGTGAGAAAAGAGGTGATGTTAAATGCGTGAGCAAACAAAACAAATAAATTTCAGAGTGTATCCGACCGAAGCCGAGGTCATAAAGCGCAAGGCACGAAAGTGCGGACTGAGCATTTCAGACTATGTGCGAAACTGCGCTTTAGAGCACAAAATTGCAGAGCTGCCGAAAGAGGTGCTTGGAGAAGCGTACAGAATTATCGGCACAGTGCGGCTGCAGCTTTCCGATTACGGCAGCACGGAAAAGTACACGGGTCCGCTTGAAAAGGCACAGGGAATTCTTTTGGACATTTATCGCGGAAAGGAGGTGAATGCAAATGGCGGTGACGAAGATATGGCAGGTTAAGGGCAGCCTTGCCGATGTGGTAAAGTACGCAGGCAATCCCGAAAAGACAAGGACGCATGATCTTGCGCGGGTCGTCGGATATGCGGCGGACGAGCACAAAACGCTTGACGAAAACGAGCAATTTTACGCCGTGACGGGCGTCAATTGCAATGCGAAAACGGCGCTTGAAGAAATGCTTGCCGTGCAGGAACGGTTCGGCAAAACCGGCGGCAATGTGGCTTACCACGCGTACCAAAGCTTCAAAACCGGAGAGGTTACGCCGGAGCAATGTCACAGGCTCGGCGTTGAGCTTGCGCAAAAGATGTGGAGCGACAGATATCAGGTGCTGGTTGCGACCCATTTTAACACGGGAACGCTGCACAACCATTTTGTTCTTCAGCCGGTGTGTTTGTGAGACGACAAGAAATACGACTGCAATAAGCGCGAGTATTACCGCATGCGGAAGTTGTCCGACGAGATGTGCCGCCGTGAGGGGCTTACGGTGATTGAAAATCCCGGCAGGCGTGCGCCGCGACAAATTTATTTTGCCGAGAAAAACGGAGAGCCGACCAAATACAATCTTATGCGCGAGGCAATCGACGAGGCGCTCTCCTGCAGCTGCAACGAGGCGGAGTTTGAGCCTGCGCTGCGGCAGCTCGGCTACCGCGTATATCTCGGCTTTAATGTGAAGTATGCGACAATTCGTTCACTTGGATCAAAGCGCGGAACACGGCTTTTTAGGCTCGGCGAAGAATACGACCGATCGGCAATTTTTAAAAGGCTTGACGAAAATCTGCAATATGACCGACTGAACACCAATCAGCGGTACGAAGCTCGATTTTATAAGTTCACCTATACTTGGGTAGATACACACCCACCGCCGCCGGAATATAATTTGCGGAAAGCGTTGTACAGCTTTAATGTTGATCGCGCGTCGCTCATTGAAATTTACGCAGTGCTGTTTGTGCTGATTTTGGATTTGACCGTTCAGACGATCAAGTCGGCGGTGGAGCTTCTCTTGCCCGAAACTAAGGTGCCCGAATGCGTTATTGCGGCTTGTATGAAACCGAAATCGCCTGAAATGCGTGAAACCGTGCGGTTTGCCGAGAGGTACACACATCAGCTGATGCTGCTCTCCCAGGAGAAATTCGGGAGCGTAGATGAGGTGCGAGCTTATATTTCCGACCGCGAGCTGAAAATCGCCGAGGATCAAGCCTATCGCGAATACTGGAAAAACAAACTGCGCAGCGCAAAAACGCCCGAACAAGCTGCTGAATACACTAAAAAGCGAAACCGCTGCACCGAAATGCTCAAAAATCTGCGCTTTCAAAAACAGGTTGCAGGAACGCTCGTTACCAATGAGACGAAAATCAAACAGCTGCTGAAATCCGAGCAGAATATTCAGCGCGGCAACGACCCATACGAGTGGGCAAACGGCTACCGTATGCGCGACGCAAAAACCGACAAAATACTGTCGAGATAAACCGAAACTATCCGTTTCAAATTCAAATCATAAATTAACATCTTCGGAAACGGCTGACGGAATAACCGTCACAGTGAATGAAATCACCAAATTTAACCAATAATGAAAATGTGAGGAGTTTGATAAAATGGAATTTGTAATGGATAACGAACTGAAGCTGGCAAAGGTGTGGTGCTCCCACGCCGACCAAAGGGACGAGGCAAAGCGGCAAAAGCTAAAGGAGTTTATTGCCGATTGCAGGAAAAAGAAAATCTTCGTCTGCGTTTATGAATCGGGCGACGGCGACCTTTTGGAAAACACCAACGAACTGCTTGCCTACAATCTTAATAACCCGACACCGCGCGCAAAGACTTCAAAATCGCGCGATGCGAGATAAAATAAAAGCGGCAGCTTTGCCGCGTACATAGCTCTTATCATTTTTAAATATCACTTTTCGTTCGACTGCAAGTCAGAGAGTTAAAAACAGGGAACATTTGCGGGGATTTACCCTATCAAATGTTCCCTATAAACTTATTTATAACACTCGGAAAATGCGGGGCGCATATCCTCAATATCCGCGCGCGAGATCCCGTATTTTGCCGCTAACGTCTCCCAATTGCCCCTTACGGTATCACGTATGCCGTCGGCAATTTCTTTTGCCTTTTGGCTTTCAATGCCGAACCGCGGTGCGGTTTCTATTGCCAGCGGCACCGAAATCATATTATCGGTTTCGTTGACATTTAAAGACAGCTCGTCGCCGTAAGGCACTGGGTTTACATCATACAGAGGAGAAAGTTTCCATCCGCTTTTACAGTATATAAAAGCGTGATTTCGCAGATGATCGTCTGTGTTTGAAACTGCCATGTTGAATACGATTCGTTTCCACAGCTCAGCTAAATCGTCTTTAGGATTGCTGCCGCTTGATTTGATAAACGACGCAATATCAAGATAGCTTGATCCGTCGGCGGCGGAAGCGCCGTCTGTCTTTTTAAGCAGGGTCATAGCCGAGGCAAAGTGAATTCTTTTCATTTTATCACGGTCAAAGCGCTTTACAAGAAATGTGCTGCCGTATTTTGAGAACCTATCGACCTTGGATTCAGGGACATTCAGTCCGCAAAGTCTCGCCAAATCGGACGCAACCTTTTCCCATGCGCCAGTATTGTTTTCATCGTTTTTAGACGGAAATTTCGCTATCCATAGCTGCCCCTCGGTGTCGGTCACCGTTGCTTTCGGTCTTGCGCCGCCGAGCGAGGAACCGGGTCTGAGCAGCTGATTCAGCCATTTTTCGTTTAACGAGTCATCGTTTTCAAACTGACGGGAAGCCTCCTCCAATGTGCGCAGCGTTGTCCATGGCGGTGCGGCGGTTTCCCTGTCGCAGGATAAAAACTCTCCGTCGAGGTCTGTTTTAAAGCGAATGCCGCCCATTCGTGTCTCATCATAAACGCCCAAAAGATAATCGCTTTCAAGAAGCTTTCTCGGCTTGCGCTTTTCGCGGTCGGCAAGCTTGCGCTCTTTTTTATTCATCAAAACCCGTCCCCAGCGGTCGGGCGAAGCGTCGGAAAAGACGCCAAAAATGCTATTTCCATTCGGAAACTGTCTTCCGACAAATGGAAACAAATCGGGGTCAATGCTCGTGTTCCCGTTATTCTGTTTTAACCATTCTTCTGTATATTCAAAGGAATAGCTTTCGCCGCCTTTAATGACATCGACATATAAATTACCCATATGCACGGGCGTGTCGCCCGAAAAATCATCAAATACACAAATCGTTTTCATGCCTTGCCTCCTTACCTTTTATTTTTGCCCATTAAATCCATATCCTGCAGCTTTCTGCCGAGTTCGTCGTCGCCTGCGATTTTTAAAAGGTCCTTATCCATATTATTAAGTGCGTGCAAAACAGCGGCGTAAATGCCGACGGCAACCGACGGATTGCCGTTTTCCACCTTCCACAGCGTTGAGCGGCTGATTCCCGCACGCTCGGCGACCAATGTTGCAGACAGCCTTCTTCTGAGCCGTGCCATTTTTATTTGCTCGCCCATGGTTTTAAGAATATTTTCCGTATCTGGCATAATATTATACGCTGCATTTTTCATTTGCACTCACCCTTATGTTTTCTATTATAAACACTTTATACTATTTTGTCAATAGTAGCGAACACAAACTTACGGAGGAGTTTTTGCGGACATAAGAAGCAGACTACCATGACAGTATTCAAACGGATTCAGAAGGAGCATTCGTTTATCTAAATTCCGGTTTTGGAATTTAGAGTCTGATTTCGAAAGTTAATTCCGATTTCGGCATTTACATTCCGATTTTATAAGTTTATTCCGAAATCGGAATTTAGTATAAATTGTCGGGCATAAAAGTAATAAGTCTTATCCGATATATATTGACTTTTGGCTTCGGTTGTATTACAATGTTGTTAGTTATAAATGTGGGAAGGAGAAACAAAGTTGAAAATTGACGGATACGCCCGAATTTCGGTGGATTTGCAGGAAGACAGCCACGAGAATACCAGTATAGAAAACCAAAAACGAATCATTCGTGACTTTGTGGCAAAGGAATTTCCCGACGCGGAGCTGACGATATACGAGGACAGAGACCGCAGCGGCTACACCTTTTCTCAGCGCGAAAATTATCAGAAAATGCGCAAGAAGCTAATAAACGGCGATGTGCGTATCTTAATCGTCAAGGATTTCTCCCGTTTCTCGCGCCGCAACAGCTTAGGGCTTTTGGAGCTTGAAACGCTGCGCGACGCCGGTATTCGCATTATTTCGATAGGCGACAATATCGACTACCCCACGCGCGACGACTGGATGCTCATTCAGTTCAAATTTCTGATGAACGAAATGCCGGTCACCGATACCTCGAAAAAAATCAAGCAGATGATAGACAACCGACAGAAAAACGGGCAGTGGATATGCGCCGTGCCCTATGGCTACCGCATTACCAACACCAAAGAAATGACCTATGAAATCGATCCGCCTGCGGCGGAGGTTGTGCGCGAGGTTTTCAGACTTTACAACCTCGGTTGGGGGTACAAAAAAATCGCAAATCACCTGACCGACAGCGGCGTGCCGACTCCGAGGGCAAACGAGATTGCCCAAAAGGAAGCTGAGGGCAAGGCAACCAAGCTTACCGCGCGCAATGAATGGAGCATTATCACCGTGCAGGCAATTCTCAAAAACGATTTTTACATCGGCACGCTCCGTCAGCGCAAGTACACGCGCAAGGGCATTAACGGCAAGGATGTAAAGCTCGGCGATGAGGACAATATCGTGATAGAAAACGCGCACGAGCCGATTGTGGACGGCAAGACCTTCGCCTACACAAAAGAGCAGCTCGAGCTGCGCTCAAAGGGCAATTATCGCGGCGAGAAGAAGTACGCCACCGACTATTCCGGCTTTATGTTCTGCGGCGACTGCGGCAGCCCGATGTTCTCTATGTCCCGCCCCGATCTGTCACCCGCCTACACCTGCGGTACATACCACAAGCGAGGACTCAAGGGCTGCACCTCGCACCATATCCGCGTGGATGTGCTCGACAGGCTGCTCAAGGAATTTATCCTCCGCGTGCGCGATAACTGCAAAGGAATGATTGACGAGCTGCAAAAGACGATTGACGAGCAGCCCGAACGTGAGGAACAGCTCGGCGCAACGGTTGAAAGCATTGAAACGCAGCTTAACGAGGCAAAAGCAAAGCTCAAAGCGCTGTATAAAGAAAAAATGCTGATTGACGCGGGACTGTCCGACGCCAAAAGCCGAACCAAGGCGGCGCTTTACGACGAGATGGAGGAAGAGCTGCTCACCCGTATTGAAATGCTCGAAAAGCAATTCGGCGATGTCAACAATCTACGCAATAATATGATTACCGCCAACCGAAAGGCGAAAACGGTTATCGAGGTCTTTGACGGAGTGCTGAAAAAGGAAAAGCTCGACAAGCGCGACATCGGCTTGATCGTTGAGAAAATCACGGTGTTTGAGGATCATTTGAACGTCAAGCTCAAATCCGATGTGGACGAGCTTTTGTCGCTTGAGGATACGGAGCACACCGTAAATTTTAAGTCGGGCAGTAAGGATATCGCAGTTACCCAAAGGTCCGCGAACCGCGCGGACAAGGTCTTTACTGTCAATGTTATCAGAGAGGGTGACCCGCTCGAAATATTTACGGCGTCGGACGGAGAAGTTATCTTTAAAAAATACTCGCCGATTGGCGAGCTGTCCGAATTTGCCGACCAATATGCCGAGGTGCTTTGCAGAGCTACCGACTTGCCTGTTATAATAACGGACCGTGACCACGTGATTTCCGTTTCGGGAATATCGAAAAAAGAATATCTTGAGAGAAGAATATCGTCGGAACTTGAAACACTCATGGAAAGCAGAACCAACTATACCGCTTCTGCCGATGAAGAGCCTATTTACCCGATAAGCGGAATGAGCCGTGAAGCAGCGGTAGCTTATCCGATAATAGGCAGCGGCGACGTTTCGGGCTGCGTTGTACTGCTTTTAAATTCCGACGGTTCTCTTCCCTCTGAGACGGAGCGCAAACTGGTAGCTGTTGCGGCGTCTTTTCTCGGCAAACAGATGGAGGAATAGCCGTTTGCACGCCTAAAGAACGGAAAATATACAAAGCAAAAGAAAAACCCACCGCTTTTTGCGGTGGGTAAATTTCTTATTAAGCCTTAATTATTCGGCAACAGCGTCTTTAAGAGCTTTACCTGCTTTGAAAGCCGGAACCTTGGAAGCGGGAACGGTCATGGTCTCGCCTGTTCTCGGATTGCGACCCTGCTTAGCTGCACGGTTGCGAACCTCGAAGGTACCGAAGCCAACGAGCTGAATCTTGTCGCCTGCTTTAAGAGCGTCGGTTATAGCACCGAGAACTGCCGATACTGCTGCGTCAGCGTCTTTCTTAGAGAGGTCGGTCTTTTCAGCAACTGCTGCGATAAGTTCTGTCTTATTCATTTTGTTTTCCTCCGTTTTACAATGTTTTATTTATCCGTCGCTTCGCCCTCGGCGTGCGAACAGAAAGCTGAATTTAATTTTGCCTCGTCCCAAAGCTTATCAAGCTCCGTGATAGAGGACTTTTCCATATTGATATTCCGCTCTTTTGCAAGGCGTTCCACCGTCGCAAAGCGAGACAGGAATTTATCGGATGAACGGGTAAGAGCCTCTTCGGCATCAACACTTATGAAACGTGCTGCATTGACTGCCGAAAACAGTAAATCGCCGAGCTCCTCAAACGCATTTTCGCTGTCGCCGTTTTTTACAGCGGCTTTGAATTCGGCGCTCTCTTCGTCTATTTTGTCTATCGCACCGCTCACATCGGGCCAATCAAAGCCCACCTTGCTCGCCTTTTCCTGAAGCTTCTGTGCACGCATAAGTGCCGGAAGCTCTCTCGGAACGGACAGCATTTTATCGGTAACGGTTTTGCGCTTTTTCGACTTAGACTTAATGGCGTCCCAATTACTTAAAACCTCGTCCGTGGACGAAACCTCGGTATCGCCGAAAACGTGCGGATGACGCTCTATCAGCTTTTTGCAGACACCGTCCGCAACATCGGAGAAATCAAACGAGCCGTTTTCCCTCTCCATCTCCGCATGGAACACGACCTGCATTAAAACATCGCCGAGCTCCTCGCACAAAAGCTCCTTATCCTTTTTGTCGATAGCCTCAACAACCTCATAGGTCTCTTCGATAAAGTTCTTTTTTATCGACTCATGAGTCTGCTCCATATCCCAAGGACAGCCGCCCGGTTCACGGAGTATGCGCATAATGCTTAAAAGGTCATCAACATTGTATTTTGATTTAAACTCAAAATCAACCGCCATTTTTAATAAGCCTTCCTTTGTATTTTACTCTATAAATCCATATTTTGCAAGCTTTTTGGCAATTTTTTCTCCCTTGGGCATCATAATTATATCGTCCTTTGCAAGCCCTCCGATAAGCAGCATGGAAATAATATAGACAATTATAGCTGCAACTACGGCAATCAATGTTGCGGTTATATTGGCAAACGAATATCCATGTAAAAGTCTCTGAGGCAATATCTTATAGGATATGCCATATGCACAGTATGCAGCCACGCCGCAAAGAACCGAACTGATAAGCGGCTTCACCACAACCGACATAAGGTTGACTTTAACCTTAGTCGCCTTAATAAGTGCTATATAGTTATATATCACCACTATGAGATAGCACAAAACGGTACCTATGACCGCTCCGTTGATATTGATGGACGGTATGCCTATGAAAATGTAGTTTGCCACTACCTTGACAACGGCTCCGACAGTCAGCGATTTAACTGGGACGTTTGCTTTGCCGACAGCCTGAAGCATATTAGTCATGGGCTGTGAAATTGCCATCAGGAAAATAGTGTAGCCGTAAGCCGCCATTATAGGCGCGGCTATTGATATGGCAGGTGCGGATTTGCCGTTCTCGTAAAACATACGAAGTATCGGCTCCGCCAAAACGCCCATACCTATACCGGAGGCAAGCGATATTATCATACCCACTCTTAAAACGGACTCTACCGACGACTTCAGCGCATGCTTATCTTTAACGGCATAAGCCGCCGAGAGCGCCGGTATGGCGCTGACGCCGAGAGTTGTGGTTATGGACGGAATAAGGTTTTTAAAGTCAAGAGAGAGCGTATATGCACCGTAAAGGAAATCCTTAAGGTCGGCATCAAGAACGTGAGCCTCGGCTATCTGCGTTGCATATATACTCTTTATAAGGTCAAGGTTATTTGAAATAACGCCGTCAAGCCTGTTTTGTATGGTTATGGCGTCTATAAGATTTGTAAGACTGAAAATTATGGACGACGTAACTACGGGAATCGCAATCGCCACAAGCGTTTTTGCAATGGCTCCGCTGTTTACCGGACGCGGCGAATTGACTATTTCGGTGCGCGTTATGCCGTCGCCCTTCGCCTTGTGCATGATTATCATGTATATCATACCGATAACGGTACCCATGGTAACGCCTACGGCCGCTGCCGCTGCCGCATAAGGGTAAATGGCACTCATAGCCTCGGATTCGGTCGCGCATACCTTTCCGAACACCTTAGCACCCGACTCAAACTGCGAATAACCGTATGTTATGGTCAGCTTTGCCGCAGCAATGCCGAATATCATTTTGCCTATTGCCTCTATAACCTGCGAGATGGCTGTGGGATTCATATTGCGAAGTCCGTTATAGTATCCGCGATATATCGACATCATACAGCAGAAGAATATAGACGGAGTTATGGCAATAATGGCGGGGATTACTTCATTTGTCTTTGCTATAAGAGCATAAGGATATGCAAAAATGAGAAGAAGCACCGTGCCAAGAATACCCGTAAACGTAAACAGCCTTGCCGACACGCGAAAAATCATACGCACATCGCGGTATCTGCCGAGAGCCACGTGCTGCGACACCATTTTTGAAACAGCAACGGGAAGACCCGCCATTGAAATGGTATATATCGGTATGTAAAGGTTGTATGCCGAGTCAAAATAGCCGCGACCTACCGCGCCCATCATATTGGAAATGGGTATCTTATAGATAACGCCTATAATTTTAACAAGCAGCGTCGAGACGCTCAAAACGAGCGCGCCGTTTAAAAGCGACTGGCTTTTTCTCTTTTTTTGCGCCAACTGACAATCACCTCATATTTTGCAGTAAAAGATAGAATATCATTTTATGTCGGTTTAGTCAATAAATTATCCTAAAAATTCGCGCAGCAACGATGTTTCCGGCACCATATCCGGAGATATGGAATTGAATTTTTCAAGAGCTCTTATAAGCCTTGAGGCATCCTTTGCACGTTCGCCGTCAAGTTCGGCATTGCGAAGAAGATTTAAAGCCGTCTCTTTAAACAGGCACGGCTCACTGAGATGTATCGAATTTATACGCATATCGGCAAGCCCCGAATACGGGAACAGATATTTGTCTTCGCCGCTGCGGACGTTATCCCAAAGCTCATATGTATTTTCAACCGAGCTGCCCCTGAAATTGTAATCGCGCACCATTCGCCTTATAAAACGCATGTTGCGCTTATTTAGAATTATCTTATTGTTTTCGTCATATATACGCGACGACACGCTGATATATATTTTAAGTATTCTCTCGTGCGGGAGCTTATCTGTAATTATCGGATTGAGCGCATGAAGCCCCTCCACAACAATGGCGTCGCTTTTGCCGAGAGTTATTTCATAGCTCTCATCCTTGCGCTTACCCGACACAAAATCGAACATCGGCATAACCGTTGTCTCACCGCGCAAAAGGCTGTTTATACACTTATCTATAAGCGGTAAATCAAGCGCAAACACGGTTTCGTAGTCGGGTTTACCCTCGCTGTATCCCGGAATATCGGTTCTGTCAAGATAAAAATCATCAAGTGAAACACGGTATGTTTTCATACCGCGCCTTGTGAATTCCTCGGCAAGCTTTTGCGCCGTTGTGGTCTTTCCCGACGCGGAGGGACCCGCGAGCATAACCACCTGAAGTCCCGAATCGTTTTCTACCTTATCTGACACATCTCGGATAATATTTTTAAATCTCTGCTCACTTCTGTCTATAAGCTCCTTTGGGTCGCTTTGAGACAGCGAATTTATATATTCTATTGTGTTGTGAAGATTTGACATATCAAAGCCTACTCTTTCGATTTTGTCAGCAGAGCGGATATCTCGTTTTTCCGCTCCTTTATAATATCGAACCTCGAAATATATTCATACGGATATTTGAAATTGAATATTCGCTTTATCTCGTTTTTTTCGGGAATACATATCTTTGTGACGGCTCCTGCTCCAACCGCAAATATGCTGTGGCACTCCTCCATCATAAAGATATTATAGAGGCACTCTCTGCCCTTTTTCGCATACCCCGTGTTTTCAAGATTATTCAGGGTTTTGGACTGACGGTACATATAATACGGGAAATAGCCGTTATCGGTGAGCAAGCCGTAGGCGAAATCGAGCATTTTATCTGCCGCGGCGCCGTTTTCGGTATTAACCTTGCCTATTTCCGTGCCGAGATTTGATGCGCGCTTCAGGGCGAGCGTATGTACCGTTATGTTTTCGGGTGAGAGCTCAAGTGTTTTGGTGAGCGAATCGCAAAAGCCCTCGTAGGTGTCGCCGGGCAGCCCAGCTATAAGGTCGGTATTTATATTGTCAAACCCTATTGAGCGCGCCTCAAGGAATTTCTCCCTCGTAAGCTTTGCAGAATGACGCCTGCCGATATTTTTGAGAACCTCGTCGCTGAAGGTCTGTGGATTTATGCTGATTCTGCCGGCACCGCCGTTTTTAATCGCAAGCAGCTTTTCTTCCGTTATCGTATCGGGTCTGCCGGCTTCAACGGTGTACTCCCTGCACGTTGACAGGTCAAAATTTTCTCTGACGGCGTCAAACAGCATAGTAAGCTGAGAGGCCGACAGCGATGTGGGCGTTCCGCCGCCGAAGTATACACTTTCAAGCCTGAGCTTTGCTTCTTTTGCGATTTTGCCCGTTATGCGAAGCTCCTCACATAAGAGCTTAACATACTCGGGAATTGTTTTCTTTGCACTCTCTGTTTCCGTTGAATGCGATACAAATGAGCAGTAACTGCACCGCGACGGGCAGAACGGTATTGCGACGTAAAGGCTGAAAGAATCGGGGCGCGACAGAGCGATTGTTTTTTCCTCTGCCGAGGCAACGCTTGCCGTAAGACCGGTCTTTTGCTTTGAAACGAAATAATCGTCCGTGAATATTTTTTTCGCCTTTTCCTCGCCGTACCTTTCGGCAAATCCCCTGAAAAGCTTAGACGGCCTTATGCCCGTGAGCATTCCCCACTTAGGGATATATCCCGTGTTTTCGCAGAGCAGCGAAAAAAGCATAGATGCCATACACCGCTCTTCGTCCTCTTTTTCGGGACGCGGTTTGGTGAGAACCTTTTGCTTTTTTTGCTCGGCAAACGACACGGTAATATTATCTTTTGTGAGCTCGGTTGTGATTACCGTTTCGTCATCGCCTGTATCTGCAGACGAAAACAGCAGGTCGATTTTTGTATTCGGATAAAATATCTGAGTGAGCTTTAACATCTCATACTGATATTTATGCCCAATTATAAGAAGCTTCATCAAAGCGCCCTCATATATCTGTTATTTTTGCGTTCAAAGTCCAAGGTTGTTGCCTTGTTATGCCCCGGACAGACCGTATAATCGCCCGGCAAATCGCGCAGCCTTTTAAGAGACTCGAAAAGCTCCTTTGTGCTGCCTCCGGGAAAATCCGATCTGCCTGCACTGAGACAAAACAGCGTATCACCCGAAAAAATAAGTTTGTCTTTTTCATCAATATAGCACACACCGCCCTTTGTATGCCCGGGGGTGTGCATTACGCGAAGAACGGCGTCGCCGATTGATATTTTATCGTTATCGGACAGCAAAATGTCGGCGGACATCTTTTTCTGCTTTCCCGGACACTCCCATGAGCACAGGCTCTTATTTTCATCCGACAGGCAATCGCCGTCAAGCTTATGTATGAGCACCTTAGCACCGGTAAACTCCTTTAAGCCGCAGACTCCGAGAATATGGTCAAAATGTCCGTGTGTCAAAAGTATGTATTTGATGTTTAAATCCTTTACGGCGTTTTTAAGTGCTTCGTTAAAATCGCCCGGGTCTATTACCGCACTCTCACGGCTTTTTTGGTCGGTCAGAATATAGCAGTTGGCACTTATCGGACCGAGCGGCATAACCTTTATATCAAGTGACATTGTTTTCTCCGTTATTTTTTCCATACGGAAGTATCGTAAATTATTGTGACCGGACCGTTGTTTACAAGCGACACCTGCATATGTGCGCCGAAAACACCGGTTTCAACGTTTTTAACTCCGTTTTTCAGAAGTTCCGAGCAAAAATACTCATAGAGAGCCTTTGCTTCATCGGGCTTTGCGGAATTGTCAAAAGACGGTCTGTTGCCCTTTTTTACGTCGGCACAGAGTGTAAATTGCGACACAACAAGTACCTCACCGCCGATATCAAGCACAGATTTATTCATTTTATCGTTTTCGTCGGTGAACACGCGCAGCATTGCGGTCTTTTTGGCAAGCAGTTCGGCGTCCTCTTTTGTGTCGCCGTTCATTACGCCCAAAAGCAGCATATACCCCTCGCCTATTTTTCCGACGGACTCACCGTCCACGGTAACTTCAGCGTTTTTGACACGCTGTAAAACAGCCTTCATAAGTATATTCCTTTTCGGGGGCTGTAAAACTTTTAAATTTTACAGCCCCGTTGTGTTTTTTTATTTTCCTTCGGCAAAAACCTTAAACGCTCTGTACGCCATATAGACATCAAGCTTTGATACCACTTCAAACGGCGCGTGCATTGAGAGCACCGGCACGCCCAAATCGACTACGTCAATGTCAAGATTTGCAAGATACATGGCGACTGTTCCGCCGCCGCCTGCGTCAACCTTGCCGAGCTCGCCCGTCTGCCATACTACGTCGTTTTCGTCAAGCAGTGCTCTGATTTTGCCCATATATTCCGCAGAGGCGTCGCTTGTGCCGCCCTTACCCCTTGCGCCGGTGTATTTTGTTATGACAACGCCGTGATTTAAATATGACGCATTCATTTTTTCCGATACGTCGGGGAACGACGGGTCAAACGCTGCGTTTACATCGGCGGAGAGACATTTTGTATTTGAAAGAACGGTATGGTAATTTGCACCGAAGCAGTCAGCCAAATCCGATACAAAATACTTAAAGTAAGAAGAGTTAAGCCCGGTGTTGCCGTCGGAGCCCGTCTCCTCCTTATCGGTGAGTATTGCAACTGCGGTATAGCGCGGCTCGGTCACGCTGAAAACAGCCTCTGCAGCCGGATATGCGCAAACCCTGTCGTCGTGCCCGTAAGCGCCTATCATACTGCGGTCAAATCCTATATCTACCGCTTTTAATGCAGGTACAGCCTCAAGCTCTGCACTTAAAAAGTCGCTCTCGGTAACGCCGTATTTTTCATTGAGAATGCTGATGATATTGAGCTTAACTTTTTCGCTGCCCTCGTCCTTTGAGAACGGACGGCTGCCTATGAGAATATTAAGCTCTTCACCGCGGATACCGTCGGAAAGCGTGCGTTTCATCTGCTCTGCGGCAAGATGCGGCAGAAGATCGGTAACAACAAACATGGGGTCGCCGTCGTCCTCGCCGATGTTTACCTTAACCTTAGAGCCGTCTTTTTTAACCATAACTCCGTGAAGCGAGAGCGGCATAGCGGTCCACTGATATTTTTTTATGCCGCCGTAATAATGAGTTTTGAAATATGCCAGCTCATTATCCTCATAAAGCGGATTGGGCTTTAAATCAAGGCGCGGAGAGTCGATGTGCGCCGCAGAAAGACGGATTCCGTTTTCAACAGGCTCTTTTCCCATTACGCAAAGTATAACCGCCTTGCCGCGGTTGTTTAAATATACTTTATCGCCGCACTTGTATTTTTCGCCGCGGACAAACGGTCTGAAGCCAAGCTTTTCTGCCTTCTCGACAAAATATTCGGTTGCCTCGCGCTCGGTCTTTGCAGTGCGCAGGAAGTCAATGTAGCCGTCGCAAAAAGCGTCTGCCTTTTTCGTCTCGTCGTCGCTTATTATCTCCGACGCGTGCTTCTGTGTGTAAAAGAGCTTCTCTTTGAGAGAATCAATTTTTTTGTTTTCTTCGCTCATATTTTATTTAACTCCTTCTTGTATAATTTGTCATATATCGAAACAGCCCTTTGGACCTTTTCTACATATTTTTTTGTCTCGCTCTCGGGTATGTTCACGAGAGTTTTGCCGTCTGGTGAAATGTCTGGATCGCGAAGCCACGCGTTTACCTGACCGCGCCCTGCGTGATATGCCGCAATTGCGGTTTTTTCGTCGCCGCCGAACTCCTTTAAAAGCAGCCCGTAAAATACGGCGCAGTATTTCACCGACGTATCGGCGTCATACAAAGCCTCCTCCGGCAAATTCTCGCCTGTTTTGGTCTGAAGCCAGAAGAATGTTTCAGGCGTTATCTGCGTGAGCCCTATTGCGCCCGCGTGCGATTTAGCCTTTTCGTCATAGCCGCTCTCCGTGTGAATAACGCCGTAGAGTAAATCCTCGGGAACGCCGTAGGTTTCGGCATACAGCGATATTTTATCCTGATACTTCATCGGAAATTCGGCTTTTAAAATACTTCTTACGGCAAAAAACGTCGCCGAAATTATTACCGTCGCAAGGCATATGACAATCACGGTAATTTTTACGGCACCGATTGCCCGTCTGCCCTTTTCGGTCTTCATAGCTTTGCCCATAGCACTACCTTTTTTACCTCGTCATTTAAATTATACGGCGGATAGTTTTTTATTATTATATCCGCATGATTTTTATAAAAACTCTCATCCTTTTGTGCCCTTATACGCCGAAGTGCGGCATTTTTTTCGATGCCGTCGCGCGACATAATCCGCTCAAGGCGCATTTCCTCGGGTGCGATAACCGCAAAGGTAAAATCACAAAGCCGGTTTTCTCCGCTTTCAAAAAGGGCTATCGCGTCCAAAAGGACTCCTTTTGTGCCGAGGGAGCTTTGTTCTTTTATTATCGCCTTTATTTTTTGAGTGACAGCCGGGTGGACGGTGCTATTCAGCTTTTCCGTATTCTCGGCGGACGAAAACGCCTTTTCGGCTATTTTAGCCCTGTTTGCCGTGCCGTCGGGATTTAAAATATCTTTGCCGAAGGCTTCGGAAAGAGCCGAAAGCACATCGGAGCCCTTTTCGTAAACCGAATGCGCCACCTTGTCGGCGTCTATGTGGTACAGCCCGTATTTTTCAAGCATTTTGCAAACCGTACCCTTGCCGGCACCCGTTTGCCCCGTAACTCCTATCACAAGCATTTGCGGCACCTCACTTATTTTGCGTCCGCCGTCTTAAATGCCGCCGCGCGGATAAGACGGTTGTATACGGCAAGGTCTACGCCGCTCGTCCCGGGGTCACGCGCATAAACGGTTTTTGCGCCCTTTTCGTCAAGTTCGCGGAGCGCGTCAAACAATCTGTTCGCCTGTGACGAGGGGTCATCGGCTCTGCCGTATGTGACATAATTTTCAAAGTATTTTTCCTCGCCCTCAAAACAGAGCACAAAGCAGTCACCCTTTTCCGCCACAAAGCGGCGAAAAGCGTCGAGGCTGCCTTTAACAATCGTAACGTCTGCCTTGGGTGCGTAATGCTTATACTTCATACCCGGAGACGCGGCTTTTTCGCCCGACTTCAGCATATGCAGCACGGCGTCGTCTATAACCACTTCGCCGAGCACGCTTTTAAGCTGTTCTGCGGTAATTCCGCCCGGTCTTAAAAGTCTTGCAGGCTTTTGAGCCAATGTTACTACGGTTGATTCAACACCGACCTCGCTCTGACCGCCGTCAACTATCATATCTATTTTGCCGTTCATATCTTCAAAAACGTATTTTGCGTTTGTGGGACTCGGTCTGCCCGAAACATTTGCGCTCGGCGCGGCAAGCGGAACTCCCGCCGCCTTTATTATCGCCCTTGCCACGGGATGTGACGGGCAACGCACAGCCACGGTCGAAAGCCCTCCCGATGTCTCGTCGGGAATGAGGTCGCTCTTCGGCATTATCATGGTGAGAGGTCCCGGCCAGAACCTTTCGGCAAGGCGGCGCGCTTCGTCGGGTATGCTCTTAACAAGCGGCGTGACTTCGGATATATCCGTAACGTGAACTATCAGCGGATTATCCTGCGGTCTGCCCTTTGCCTCAAAAATCTTTTTTACCGCCTCGCCCGACAGTGCGTTTGCGGCAAGTCCGTACACGGTTTCGGTGGGTATTGCCACGATACCGCCGTTTCTGAGTATCTCGCCTGCGAGAAGCGCCGTCTCATTTATATTACTGTCATTTGCTTTAATAAGTTTAGTCTGCATTATTATCTGCCCTATCCGAAAAATCAAAATGCTTTAATAAAATATTTTATCATTATACGGCGATAAAAACAAGTAAATAACAAAAAAGCGTCCGCAAAACGGTAAAATTCCGTTTGCGGACGCCAAGCAGCGACTTTCAGGTATTTTTATCCACCTGATGAAATTTTTTGAGGTTCCCGGATTTTTGATGACGCTTTGACAGCTCCGCCTTTACGTCGTCGGGTGTGATTCCCTCGTTTTTCATCATAACAACAAGGTGGAACAGCAGGTCGGAAATCTCGCCGACGGTATCCTCCTTTATGCCGTTTTTGGCGGCAATTATAGTCTCAGCGGACTCTTCGCCGACCTTTTTCAGTATTTTATCGAGCCCCTGGTCAAAAAGGTAGCAGGTATAAGAGCCCTCCTGCGGATTTTCGTGCCTTTGTGTAACAACCTCGTAAAGCTCTGTAAGTACGTCTTCCATTTACTTTACCTCCGATTTTATTTCCTTAAAAAAGCAGGTCTTGCTGCCGGTATGGCAGGCAGGGCCTTTTTGTATTACCTCTATAAGCAGCGTATCGTCGTCGCAGTCGCCCTTTATCGAGACGACCTTTTGCGTATGACCCGAGGTTTCACCCTTGTTCCACAGTTTTTGCCTTGAACGCGAGAAAAACCACGTATAGCCCGTCTCAAGCGTTTTGGCAAGCGACTCCTTATTCATATACGCGAGCATCAGAACCTCGTTTGTGCCGTGCTCCTGAATCACAGCCGGAATGAGCTCCGACTTAACAAAATATTTATCTAAATCCATATTTACTCCCTGCAAATTTCAAGAGCCTCTTTTAAATCAAGCGTGCCCTTATATATAGATCTTCCGCAAATCGCACCGTACAGCCCGGCTTTTTTGAGAGCTTTTATATCGTCCGAATCTTTTATTCCGCCGCTCGCGGTGATGTTACACGACACGGCGTCGTTGAGAAGCGTAAGCTCACTAAGATTCGGCCCCGAGAGCATACCGTCGCAGTCTATATCGGTATAAATAATGTACCTTACGCCGACATCCTCCATACGCTTTGCGAGCTCGATATATGAAATGTCGCTGGTTTCAAGCCAGCCCTCAGCCGCCACCATACCGCGGCGCGCATCTATGCCTACGGCTATTTTTTCACCGTATTTTTTTGCCGCCTCGCGTACGAGGTCGGGATTTTTCAAAGCCGCCGACCCTATGATAACGCGTGAAATTCCGCGTGACAGATAGTATTCGACATCCGCCATGGTGCGTATGCCGCCGCCGAGCTCAACGAGAAGCCCCGTTTTTTCGGCTACCGTTGTGAAAATGTCCGAATTAACCTTTTCGCCCTTGACCGCTCCGTCAAGATCGACCATATGTATCCATTCCGCGCCGCAGGAATAAAACGAATTCGCTGCGGAAAGAAAGTCGTCGGCAACCTTTTCGGCGGTATTCATATCGCCCTTGTAAAGTCTGACGCAGCTGCCGTTTTTAATATCAATAGCCGGAAAAATTATCATCAGAGGACTCCTTTTGTCGAGAGTGTTTCTCCCGTGGCATTCTTTTGTACCGCAATTTTCAATGCATGGGCAAACGCCTTGAAAAGTGCCTCTGTCATATGATGCGAATTACTGCCGTACGGAACGCGCAGATGAAGAGTTATGCCCGAATTCACGGCAAAGGCACGGAAAAATTCTTCGCACATACAGGTGTCAAATGCGCCGATACGCTCCTCGGGGAAGCTTGCCTCAAACACAAGAAACGGTCTGCCGCTGATATCTGCGGCGCAAAATCCCAAGGCCTCATCCATAGGTATAAAAAAGCTTCCGTAACGCATAATTCCGCCCTTGTCGCCGAGTGCTTCGGAAAACGCCTTGCCGAGAGCTATTCCGACATCCTCTATCGTGTGGTGACAATCCACGTTGAGGTCGCCTCGGCACGTGAGCTTCAGCCCGAATCCGCCGTGAACCGAAAAGGCGGTCAGCATATGGTCAAAAAAGCCTATGCCGGTGTCAACCTCACAGTCTCCGCCGTCAAGATTTAAAAGCAAAGATATTTGCGTCTCTTTGGTGTTTCGCTCAATACACGACGTTCTCATGAGGTTCTCCTTTCAAATAGGCGTTTATTTCGCTTGCCACAGCGTCGTTTTCATAATTTCTGCCTGCGGTGATACGCAGTCTGTCGCTGCTCATTTTACGGATAATTATACCCGCTTCTTTAAGATAAGTAAATATCTTTTCGGCTTCGGGAGTTTCAACATATATAAAGTTTGTTTCGCTCGGAATTATTTTAAATCTGTCGGGGTATTCCCTGCAAATGGGCGTGAGCCGCTCCGAGAGATCGTCGCGCGCCTCGATAAGACGTTTTACGGACGAATCTATATACTCGGGGTGACTGAAAACAACTTCGCCGATAGCCTGTGTTACGCTGTTTACATTGTACGGGGATTTAACCGCCTTCATCGCCTTTGTGAGCACGGAATTCGCAACCGCAAAGCCGAGACGGACAGCCGCCATACCGATAGCCTTTGAGCACGTTTTTAAAATAATCAGGTTGTCGTATCGGTTAAACTCGGAGAGTAAGCTTTGATTTGAAAAATCCATATAGGCTTCGTCGAGAACCACGAGCGAGTCAACAGACGAAACGAGCTTTTCGACGTCGGAGCGACCGATAACGCGCGATGTGGGGTTGCAAGGGTTGGAGAAAATTATTATACGCGCGTTCTCCTTTTTTGCAGTCGCTATCACATCGTCTATATCTACGGAATAATCATCGTTTTTGGTGTACGGTACGTGCCTGCACTCCACGACGGACGTATAAAACGAATACATCGAAAAATCCTTTTCAAGGGTCATTACGGTGTCGCCCTTTTGCAGAAAAGCATTCATTATTATCGAAATAAGCTCGTCAGAGCCGTCGCCCGCAGTCACATTTTCAGCCGGCACGCCGTAGTATTTGGCAAAAAGAGCGCAAACATTTGAGGCATACGGGTCGGGATAACGGTTAAAATGTATGTCCTTTACCGTTTGTGCTATCTCCTCTTTGATTTCGAGCGGAAGAGTTATATATGATTCATTTGCGTCAAGCCTTATGCGGTATGTACCTTCAATCGGGTCATACGGCACAAGGTCCTTTACCTTGCGGTTGAGTGAGAACATTTAAAATACCTTCTTTACAAAACAAAATGCTCCGATTTAAAATCTAACTTTGATTGAATTTGCGTGAGCGGTAAGCCCCTCGGTTTCGGCAAGCTTTATAATGTCGTCCTTCGCCTCTGAAAGAGCCGGTTCGGTATAATAGATAAAGCTTGATTTTTTTATGAAGCTGTCAACCGACAGCGGAGAAAAGAACCTCGCGGTGCCGCTTGTAGGCAAAACATGGTTGGGACCGGCAAAATAATCGCCGAGCGGCTCGGGAGAATAATGGCCGAGAAAAACGCTGCCGGCGTTATCTACTCTGCCGATATACTCCATCGGATTTTCGACTGCAAGCTCCAAGTGCTCCGGAGCCAGTTCGTTAGCAAAATCAACAGCTTCCGATATATCCTTGCACACTATTATTGCGCCGAAATCATTGAGAGACTGCTCTATTATGTCTCTGCGCTCAAGAGTTTGCATTTGACGCGAGAGCTCCTTTGCCGTTTCGTTTGCCGTCTCTTCGCTTGTGGTTAAAAGTATGGCACTTGCCATTTTATCGTGCTCCGCCTGGCTCATAAGGTCGGCGGCGAGGAATTTGGGATTTGCGCTTTTGTCGGCAACTATGAGGATTTCGCTCGGCCCTGCAATCATATCAATATCCACGGTGCCGTAGAGAAGCTTTTTGGCGGTAGCCACGAAAATGTTGCCGGGGCCGACTATTTTATCGACCTTGGGAACCGACTGCGTACCGTAGGCAAGAGCCGCAACAGCCTGAGCGCCGCCAATTAAAAATACTCTGTCAACACCCGCTATTTTTGCGGCGGCGAGTATATCGGGGTTTGCCGTACCGTCCTTTTGAGGCGGTGTTACCATTACAATTTCCTTAACGCCGGCTATTTTTGCCGGAATGACATTCATCAGCACGCTTGACGGATACGCCGCCGTGCCACCCGGAACATATACGCCGACTCTTTTAAGCCCTCTTATGCGCTGACCCAAAATTACGCCGTTTTGCTTCGGCTCAAGCCAGCTCTGCTGTTTCTGACGGGCATGGAAATCACGTATATTGTCTGCCGCTTTGTAAAGAGCAAGTATAAAATCGCGGTCGCATTTATCGGGGGACGAGTCTATCTCCTCACGGCTTATCTCAAATTTCGACGGCATATGCCCGTCAAATTTAAGCGTGTATTCGCGCACGGCGTCATCGCCGTTTTGCTTTACGTTATTTAAAATGTCGGTTACCGCAGAGGTTACCTTGCGGTCAATTTCACCCGAACGGGCTTTAAGCTGATTTATAAGCTCGCGTTCCGAAACGCCGTCTGCCTTTGCTATGCGTATCATTTTACCGTCTCCTTCGCCTTTTCTATTTCGGTTATAAAGCCGTCTATCTCATCGCGCCGAAGCTTCATACTCGCGGTGTTTACTATAACTCTTGCCGAGATGGGCATTATTTTTTCTATAACCTCAAGTCCGTTTTCTTTAAGCGTGGTTCCCGTTTCAACTATATCGACTATTGCGTCGGAAAGGTCCAAAAGCGGTGCAAGCTCAACGGAGCCTTCAATCTTTATGATTTTGACGTCCATATTTTTGCTTTCAAAATACTGCTTTGTGACGTTAGGGTATTTTGTCGCAATTCTCTTTATATTGTATCCGCCGAAAAAGTCCGTTCCCTTTTTGCCGGCGAGCGCAAAATCGCATTTACCTATGCCGAGGTCGCAAAGCTCATAAAAGCTTTTGCCGTTTTCGACTATTGTGTCTTTTCCCACAATTCCTATATCGCATACGCCTTGCTCGACATACGTGATAACGTCCGCGGCCTTGGCTAAAACCGCCTCGTAGTCTCCCACGGGCAATATGAGCCGTCTGCCCTTATTTATAAGTTCGGTGCAATCAAGCCCCATTTTTTCAAAAAGCTCTACGGATTTTTTTTCAAGCCTGCCCTTTGTAAGAGCGATACGAAGTTTTCTCATAATTCTTCCTCCGATACGCCGTCGCGTGAAATTACAAAAAGCTTTTTAATGCCGCGCTCTTTGGCGTATTTCAAAGCCTCGTCACGGCTTTCGCAAAGGCTGTTTTCGCTTTTAACGCCCTTTTGCGACAGCTCCCTCACAAGGTTTACCGCCGCAAGCTCATAGCCGTCCTCGCCGAAAACGAGCACCTCCGACGCCTTTTGGGGTTCTATTTCGCCGCGCATAAGTGCCGCTCTCGCGAGGTCGTCGGTCTGAACGCCGAAGCCGATAGCCGGCAAATCCTCGCCGAATTCCTTGATAAGGCCGTCGTACCTGCCGCCCTGAAGAACGGTGGCTCCGCTGCCCTCGGTGTATCCGCGGAAAACTATGCCGGTGTAATAATTGCTTCGGTGCACAAGGCTTAAATCTATTATCAGATTATCGCCGCCGCTTGCGCCGCCGAGCTTTTTATACAGCTTATCGAGGTAATTCAGAGAGCTTTGAGCCTTATCGCTCTTGCAGAGCGTCATGGCTTTTTCTATAACCTCGCTTCCGCCGAACATTCGCGGAAGATTGCGGATAGTCTCGGCAACCCTGTCGCCGCCGAGCGTATCAAGCACTGAATTGAGCGCGACAAAGTTTTTTTGCTCCATATACTCGTTAATGTCGTTTTTTACCTCCTGCGGAGCCGAGAGCTCATCGCAAAGAGCCTTAAAAAAGCCGGCATGACCTATTTCTATTTTATAATCCGGTGCGCCGCAGACCTTGAGAGCCTCGATAGCGGTTTCGATAACCTCTATATCGGCTCTTATGCCGTTAACCCCGATAAGCTCTATGCCGCTCTGTGAGGTTTCGTCATTTCTGCCGGTCAGCTTTTTGCGGCGCGAAAACACATTTTGATTGTAGTAAAGCCTTATGGGAAGCTCGGCACCCTTGAGCCTTGTTGCGGCTATACGCGCTATCGGAAGCGTCGAATCCGGCCTTAAAACAAGAAGTCTGCCGTAAGCGTCGGTCATACTGTACAGATTTTCCGGCAGCGTTCCTGCGCTCTCGCGGTTAAATACGTCAAAAAATTCGACGGTGGGAGTTATGACCTTTTTGTATCCTTTTTCTTTAAACAGCTCGGAAAGGCCGCGTTCAATACGCCTTAGTGCGTCGCTCTCTTCAAAGAGAAAATCCCTTGTTCCCTCCGGAGTCAGTTTTTCATAGCTTTTCATAATCCGCCGCCTTTCTGCTTTTTATGCGTAATCGCTTTAGCGTGCTAATATACTACCACGCTAAAGTGCAGCTGTCAAGGAGAAATAATCTCCAGTAAAAATTTAAAATTCGGACATATTGCCGAAGTCGCTCCTAATATAAGTTCGACTGCGATTATCTTTCAACCGAAAGTACGCCGTCTACCTTTTTAAGACGCGCTATTACGTTTTTCAGGTGATCGACATTGCTTACGGTTATGGTCATACTTATCTGGCTTCTGCCGTCTTTTGTCTCGCGAGACGATATCTCGTTGATATTGACCTTCATTGCGGCAAGCTGCACCGAGACATCAGCCATAAGACCGATTCTCGAAAGGCAGGTTATTATGAGCGAAGCCTTGAACTCGGTCTTGACGTCGGTATTCCAAGCGGCGGCGACCCATCTTTGCGGCTCGTCGCATTTTGAAAAGTCGGACGGGACATTCGGACAGTCACGCTTATGAATCGAAACGCCGTGGCCGCGCGTTATAAATCCTATTATATTGTCACCGGGAAGCGGGTTACAGCAACGTGAAAATTTGATAAGGCAGTTATCTATTCCGCTTACCGTTACGCCGTCGGAACCGCTCTTGCGTCGGCTTGTCTTTATCTTATCGTCCTCGGGGAGCACCACGGTCTCCTGGGAACGGTAATTTTTGTTGTACTCCTCTTTTATATACGGCATAAGCCTTATAACGGATATTCCGCCGTAGCCTATCGCCGCGTAGAAGTCGTCAACATTTCTCAAATGCTGCCGCTCCGCAAGATTTGCAACAAATTTTTCATAGTTTTCGTCGCTGAGCCTTATGAAGTTGCGCTTAAATTCGCGGTCGACCTCTGCCTTGCCCTCGGCGATATTTTCGTCGCGTCGCTCATTTTTAAACCATGAGCGTATCTTGTTTCGTGCCTGACTCGTCTTGGCTATACTCAGCCAGTCACGCGACGGGCCCTTACCCGTTTGAGAGGACGTGAGCACTTCGACTATTTCGCCGGTTTTGACTACGTAATCGAGCGGAACTATTCTGCCGTCTACCTTGGCACCGACCATCTTATTACCGACCGCTGTATGAATAGCGTATGCGAAGTCAATAACGGTAGCACCGGCAGGGAGGCTTATAACGTCGCCGCGCGGAGTGAAAACAAACGTATCTTCGGGGACAAGGTCGCTTTTTATGGCCTGAACTATCTCGCGTACATCGCCTGTCTCCTGCTGGTCCTCAAGCATCTGCCTTATCCACGCAAGACGCTTGTCAAGGTTTGATTTTCCGTGAACTCCGAGTTTGTATTTCCAGTGCGCCGCAATACCGAATTCGGCCGTGCGGTGCATTTCCCAGGTTCTTATCTGAACCTCAAACGGTATGCCCTCCTTGCCTATGACCGTTGTATGAAGCGACTGATACATATTTGGCTTCGGAGTCGAGATATAGTCCTTAAATCTGCCCGGCAGGGGTCTGAACATATCGTGAATTACGCCGAGGCAGTTATAGCAATCTATAACGCTGTCAACTATTATACGTATGGCGTAGACGTCGTATATTTCTGCAAAATTTTTGTTTTGCATATACATTTTGCGGTAAATGCCGTGTACGCTCTTTATTCTGCCCTCAATAGTAGGCTCTTTTACAACGCCCGTGATTCGCTCGCGTATCTTACCTTCCATCGACTCCAAAAAATCAAGACGCGATTTGCTGAGTCTTTTTAAATTTTCCTCAATTTCCTTGTACGCTATCGGGTCAAGAAAGCGTATCGACAAATCCTCAAGCTCTTCTTTAGCCGGTCTGATACCGAGACGGTGCGCTATCGGCGCGTAAATCTCAAGTGTTTCAAGCGCTGTGTCGCGTCGCTTCTGCGGAACCCTAAAACTGAGCGTACGCATATTGTGTATTCTGTCCGCAAGCTTGATTATGATGACCCTTATGTCGTGGGACATGGCAAGCAGCATTTTTCTGATATTTTCCGCCTGCTGCTCCTCGCGATTTGAAAGCGGCACCTTGCCGAGCTTTGTGACACCGTCTACAAGCGCTGCAACATCGTCGCCGAATTCGTGCTTAATATAATCCAAGGTTATATCGGTATCCTCGACCGTATCGTGTAAAAGCGCCGCCTCTACCGATTGTGCGTCCATACCGAGGTCAAGAAGGATATTTGACACGGCTATAGGGTGAATAATATACGGCTGACCCGAATATCTCAGCTGTGCCTTATGAGCCTCGCGCGCCACGCGGAAAGCCTTGTCGATTTCGGCTGCCTCTTCGGCGGTAAAGGCCTTGTCAAGGCGAGCCTTTAATTCCGCATACAGCTCGTCGGGGGTCATTTTTGCTTCTCGCTCCTGCTGCTTTATCAGCTTTTCGGGGCGCATATCCGGCTCTGTATATTCTGTTTTCTCTGCCTCGGTGGCTTTTGTTTTTTCGATATCAGCCATGGTTTTCCCCCATTTCTGCCTTTAGGCCTGCTAAAATTTTTGAGCTGTCAAGGTCTTTCTTTTCACTTGTCTCGCACAACGAAAAAACTCCGTTCTCCGTTTTTTCCATAAGCTTCAGCTCACACAACACGTCCTCGGAAACGAGCAGCGTAGCCGCCGAAGCCTCGGGACAATTTGCCCTTATAAGAAGGCTGCGAAGGTCAAAATGCCAGCCTCCGCTCTTTTTAAAAAATTTATATGCCGACGCGAGAAAATCTCTGTTCGGTGTAATAAACCTAAGTTCCTTTTCGTTCAGCTTTTCGTGCCGTCTGTATTTTTCGTACAGTCTTACGGATTTCAAATAGTTTACGTCGTTACTGCCCGAAAAGCGCATATCGCATATGCGAACACTGGGCTTTACCTCGCCGCGAAATTCGTTTTTTGTTATTTTAACCGCCGCGTCAACCGTATCGCCGAGTCTGAAGGGAAATTCCTCCGCCCGCACGGAAAACAGCAAAGCCGTAATCTCCGTATTGCCCTTTTTCAGAGCGAGCCTCAAGTGCTTGCCGTCGCCAATCGGGGTTATTCTGGATATCTTCATATTAAACAGCCCGAAGCACGGCTCTTCGTTACCTGCGCCGAACGGTTCAAGCAATTCGAGGCTGTTTATCAAATCCATATTTATGTATGCAGGATTTAATTTGCAATCAAGCCTGAGCTCCGGAAACGGCATTTCGACAGTTTTTGCATACTCGTTTATCGCCGTGCGAAATTCGTCTATCCTGCTTTTTTCGACACCGAGACCTGCGGCGAGAGTATGACCGCCGAAGTGGGTCAATGTGTCGGAAACGGCGGAGAGTGCGTCATATATCGAAAAGCCCTCTATACTGCGGCACGAGCCCTTGCCCTTCTCACCGTTCACGGAAATGACAACGGCCGGTTTTCCGTATTTTCCGCAAAGCCTTGCGGCAACTATTCCTATTACGCCCTGGTGCCAATTTTCACCCGACACCACTATGACGCTCGCATATTTTTCGTCTGGACGGCTCTCTATTTCCGCTATCGCCTGCTTTGTTATCTCGTTTTCAACGCTGTGACGCTCTTTATTGTAAGTGTCTATTGTTTTTGCAAGCTCTGCGGCATCATTCTCGTCATCACTCAGCAAAAGGCGAAACGCAGTCATGGCAGAGCCCATTCTGCCTGCGGCGTTTATGCGTGGTGCCAAGGTAAAGGATATTCCGCCTGCGCCGAGCTTCTTGCCGGAAACGCCTGCCGCATTTTTAAGAGCCTCTATTCCTTGGCGGCTGCCCGAATTTATACGCTTCAAGCCCTCATACACGAGAGCGCGGTTCTCTTTTTTCAGGGGAACGACGTCGGCAAGGGTTCCTATGGCAACAAGGTCGGAAAACTCATCAAGCAGCTCTTCTTCGCCGTCGCCCTCTACGGCGCAAATCGTTTTAAATGCTACGCCCACACCCGCCCAATCGCGAAACGGTATATTACAGTCCGTTCTTTGAGGGTCAACCACGGCAACAGCTTCGGGAAGCTCTCCGCTCTGCTTATGGTGGTCTGTTATAACAAGGTCCACCGAAAGCTCTTTTGCGGTCTTAGCGGCGTCAAAAGCCGAGATGCCGTTATCGACGGTGATTATAAGCGAAACACCGCGTTCCTTTAAGTTTTCGACAGCCTGCGGCGATATGCCGTAGCCCTCATTTATTCTGTCGGGAATGTGGCAAATAACATCGGCACCGCGACTTTCAAGATAGCTGTACATAACCGCGGCAGAGGTAACACCGTCGGCGTCATAGTCGCCGAAAACCGCGATTTTTTCAAATGACTCTATCGCTTTTCTTATTCTGTTTGCCGCCTTTTCCATATCGGGAAGCAAAAAAGGGTCTATGTCGCACTGCGGATACAGAAACTCATCGGCGTTATCCGCCGTTACTCCGCGTGAAACGAGAAGCAGTGCCGCAAACGGGTCAAGCTCATAGCTCTCGGCTAATTCCGCCGCCATGTCCTTATCATATTGTGATACCGTCCACTTTTTACGACTCAAAACATATTACTCCAAACATAAATACCGCCTAACGATTTTACGCGTCCGAAGCCCACGGGCATTTAAACTGCCTTTATCCGAGCAAACTGTCAAATCGGTGCGGCACAATTATTAACCTTATTATTTTATCATTATTATTTATGTGTTTCAATACTATTTTAACGGTTGATTTTTTTCAGCGGTGATTTATTACAAATAAAAAGCCTTAAATGACAGCTTATAAAATCAATTATGTACTCAAATGATACCATAGTATTATTGACACTACTATCATAAAAGTGTAAAATGTACATAAGTTGTTTTCTTGGGGGAAAAGAAAAATAATGAAACTCAAACCACAAAGGCACAAAGCCAACTATAAGTCGCTGGCGCTCATTCTGGCGGATATAGTAATAGTCAACCTTGCTTATCCGATAATGGTCCTGATTTATTGGAATTTCAGATACAGTCCGGACCTTATGCTGAAGCTGCTGATAAGAATCCCGTTTGTAACGCTGTTTTACATAGGTTCTTACGCCGTATCAAAGCTTTACCGTTCGGTATGGAAATACGCCGGGATATACGAATTGTTCAGATATGCGGCGGCAACCGCCGCAGGCACAATTCTTGTATGGCTGGCAGATTACATAGGCATGAAAATCTGTCGCCACGCAGGGAGTGAAATCTTATATTTCAACGTACTGCCGTGGTCAATATACCTTGACTGCTCACTCATAATAATCTGCGCCTGCCTTGCGGTGAGACTTGCTCCGCGTTCGTTCAAAGTCGCAAGTGCCGAGTCATCACGCGCAAAAAGGTCTAACACACGAATACTCATTTTGGGTGCAGGTGTAGCGGGAAGCTCTCTTGTACATGAATTCCAGCAAAACGGCTACCGCTTCGGAAATCCTGTTGTACTCGTAGACGATGACCCCGAAAAAATAGGGCGCTCAATAAACGGCACACCTATTGAGGGCGGATGTGACAGACTCACTCAAATCGCCCAAAAATATAACGCCGACGAAATTATTTTTTGCATAAAAAACGCTGACGAGAAAAGGAAACGTGAATTGCTCGAAGTGGCTGTCTCCACAGGCTGCAAGGTAAAAATAGTTCCCGATATAAACAACCTCCCCGACGGCGGCAAGGCAAATTACAAGGAAATCAGAAACGTCGATATTCTCGACCTTTTATCGCGTCCCGAAATAAAGCTTGACCCCGAAACATGTAAATATCTCACGGGAGAAACGGTTTTGGTAACGGGCGGCGGCGGAAGCATAGGCTCCGAGCTGTGCCGTCAGATAGCAAAATATGCTCCGAAAAAGATTATAATATTTGACATATACGAAAACAACGCATACACATTAAAGCAGGCCTTGGACCGGCATTATTTCGGAAGCCCCGAAATAATCATCCGTATAGGCTCCGTACGCGACAAGGCGAGACTTCGTGAGGTGTTTGAGGAATTTCACCCGTCAAGCGTTTTTCACGCGGCAGCACACAAGCACGTTCCGCTTATGGAGGACAGCCCGTTTGAGGCAATAAAGAACAACACACTCGGCACATACAACACCGCCGAATGTGCTAACGAATACAAGGTCAGCCACTTCGTGCTTCTCTCGACGGACAAGGCGGTCAACCCGACAAATGTCATGGGCGCAACCAAGAGGACGTGTGAGCTTATAATTCAGCACTTCGCCAAAATATCAAAGGACACCACCTTTGCCGCCGTGCGCTTCGGCAATGTACTCGGTTCAAACGGCAGCGTAATACCTCTTTTCAAAGAACAGCTTGAAAACGGCGGACCGCTTACTGTAACGCATCCCGACATAACCCGTTACTTTATGACTATACCGGAGGCAGCACAGCTTGTTGTTCAGGCCGGCGGACTTGCAAAGGGCGGAGAGATATTCGTGCTTAATATGGGAGAGCCGGTAAAGATACTCTCGCTTGCCGAAAAGCTTATAAAGCTTTCGGGGTTTGAGCCGTATGTTGATATTGACATACAGTTTACGGGGCTTCGTCCCGGCGAAAAGCTCTACGAGGAGCTTGTTCTTCAATCCGAAAAGGACGATATACACAAAACTCAAAATGACAAAATTTATGTCACATCTCCGGGAGATATAGATGACGAAAAGCTGATTTCCCATATAGAAAAAATACGTTCGATGAAGCCGGGTGATTCCCGCGAGTTTCTCATGGAACTTGTTCCTACATACACGCCCGATCGTGAAGCTTAAGAAAATCAAATATTCAAACAAAAGTGAGCAAGTCGTTCCGAGGAGAAAGACCTGCTCACTTTTTTAATAATGAACACCGCTGTGTAATATGTGCATAATATCTGCTTTATTGTATAGTTTTTTTATTTTAGTTGCAAAATATTTGTTGAAGTGGTACAATGTCTCTATATTGTTAATTGAAAGGTGTTGTGTCGCTTGAGTACAAAGAGCAAAGAGCTTCCGCGCGCCGCGTCTCCAGAAGAAGTCGGCGTTTCATCGGCATTGACGGAGCAGTTTTTACATTACATAAAAGAGCAAAATCTTGAATTTCACTCATTTATGGTTATAAGGCACGGCAAGATTGCCGTCGAGTGGTATAACGAGCCCTATACGGCCGATACAAGCCATTCCATGTATTCCGTAAGCAAAACCTTTTCGGCAACCGCGATAGGCTTTGCGGTATCCGAAGGGCTTCTGTCGCTTGATGACAAGGTTCTTGATTTTTTCCCCGAATACACTCCGAAATCGGACAGCCCGTACTTTGACAAGCTGACGGTACGGAGTCTTATAACCATGACCTCCGGTAAGCAGACTAATATGCTTGAGGATAAAGGAAAAATCGACTGGATTGAGGATTTTATAAATTCGCCATGGGTATTTGAGCCCGGAACGCAATACCTCTATGTCAACGAGAATATTTATATGCTCTGCGCCATTATCCACCGCGTGGCAAAAACGAGCGTGGTAGACTACCTTATGCCGCGACTTTTTGAGCCGCTCGGAATTGAAAGACCGTTTTGGGAGACTGACCAAAACGGCATAGAGGCAGGCGGATGGGGTCTTTACATCAAAACCATGGATCTCGCAAAGGTAATGACCTGTTATCTACACGAAGGAAAATATAAAAATAAGCAGATTCTGCCGAAGGATTGGGTTAAAGAAGCTACCGTAAACCAAATAGGCGACATCAAAATGCCGAGCAAGGATAAGGATTGCTGTGCCGGCTACGGTTACTGCATTTGGATGGATGACACGGAGCCTTATTCATACCGTGCCGACGGTATGTTCTCTCAGTTCGGCATAAATTTCCCTTCTCTTGACGCAACAATAATTTCAACCGCCGCCATCCCGTGCGAGGACGAGGCAAGAGCCGCAATATGGGCATTCTTCCCCGCAGCATTCGCCGACGAAAACGGCAACGGCGTTGAGGTTGATACGTCGAGCGTCAACCGCCCCGTGGCTTCAAAGCACTCCGTAACCGAGAGCCGCCTTATAGGCAAGACAATAAAAGTTCGCAAAAAGATACTGCTCAACATTATAGGTATGCCCGTGAGTATGCTTCCGCTTGCCGTTACGTTTATGATGTCCGACAGAGCCGGAAACATCGACAATATCAAGTTTAATTTCGGCGATCACGAATGTGATATGACATGGGACGAGGGCGACGAGAGAAATACCATTTGCTGCGGTATGGACGGACGTTACCGATACGGCACGATGACGCTCGGAAAAATCAAATTCAAGGTCTGTGCCAACGCCGAGTGGATTGACGACATTAACCTCAAGGTTATGGTTCGTCCGGTGGAAACGGTTGGCATGAGAACACTCAACTTCCTTTTCCGTCGCAACAACAAGGTAACCATAACTCCGGCATCGACACCGTCAACATACAAAATAGTTGACACGCTCTCAAGGAGTTTCACGGAAATTATCAAAAATCCGCTGCTCTCAAAGATATGTCAAAAAGCCATACAAATTGCGCCTCCGCTTGCGGAGCCGAAGCATTACGGTAAAATTGTCTGAAAACACAGGCAAAACAAAAGCCCGTTCCGGTATTTCGGAACGGGCTTTTTTGATTGATTAAATAGAAAATCAGTCTGAAGTGTAAGGAAGAAGAGCAATGTGACGTGCTCTCTTTATTGCCTTAGTGAGTTCTCTCTGATGATAAGCGCAGGTACCGGTTACTCTGCGGGGCAAAATCTTTGCTCTGTCAGAAGTAAAACGGCGAAGTTTCGCTGTATCTTTGTAATCTATTTCTTCGACCTTATCAACGCAGAAAGCGCAAACTTTTCTGTGCTTTCTGTTCATAGGACGGCCGCCAGCCTGGGGAGCTGTTCTTTCGTTAGCCATTATGGTATCCTCCTTTTAAAATGTAGAAAAATTCAATGATTAGAACGGTAAACCGTCATCCTCGTCCGACGCGCCGCCGAAGGGCATACCGTCGTTGTCGTCATTTGACGGGAGTACCGAAAAGCTGCCCGAGTCGCCGCTCTGATAAGACGGAGCTGCCGGCTGCTGCGCTTCATAGCGATTGCCGCCGCCCTGCTCGGACTTGCTGCCGCAGAAAGATACGTTATCGGCAACTATCTCGACTGCGGTTCTCTTATTGCCGTTCTTATCTTCATAGGAACGGGTCTGAATAGAGCCCTGAACTGCTATCATAGAGCCCTTGTGGAAATAGCGTGTGACAAAATCAGCCGTCTGACGCCATGCAACGACATTGATAAAATCGGCCTTTCTCTCCTCGCCTGCCTTGACAAACGAACGGTCAACGGCAACGCAAAAGGATGTAACCGATATGCCATTAGGCGTGGTGCGAAGCTCTGGGTCTGCCACCAATCTGCCCATTATAACTGCACAGTTTAACATTTTGCTATTCCTCCGATTATTTCTTTACAACGAGCGAACGAAGAATACCGTCGGTAATTCTTGCTATACGCTCAAGCTCAGCCGGGAACTCCGGAGCGCTCTCAAAGTTGTAGAGAACGTAGTAGCCCTCTGCCTCGTCGTTGATAAGGTAAGCGAGTCTTCTCTTACCCCACTCATCAACGCTTTCAAGAGTGCCGCTTTTCTCAATAAGAGCCTTGAATTTTTCAACAAGAGCTGATACGTCATCGCCGTTTTTAACTGAAAAAACAACAACTGCTTCGTATTTTGACATTCTTTTGCACCTCCTTATGGACATAAGCCCGCAAACAGAAATATTTATTTACGGGAAGGAGCCGAAAACACAAAAATATTTTCAGCGAGTTATAATTATAACAGTTGAGTAAAGATAAGTCAAGAATTTTTTATTTCTGCGGAAGCTCAGAAAAGCACCTTCATTCAAATACAATTGTTAAGAGCTATAACGCCGTTTTCATCAATATGTTAACAGATTTCTATTACCTTTTTTTCGGGATATTGAGAAATCACAAGAGACATATTCTGTTTTTTGATTTTTTCAATCGGATATCGTTTACTGTATACCGATTCAACAACAAACGGAATATGAAAGACCTTTTCGGTATTCGTGCGCAGGCGGAACGAATACGATCCCGCAAGCTGGGGATACATCTCGTCCCATAGGTATTCATCCGCACGCAACATCAATTCTTTTCCGTTGACCAAAAGAGTGTCAAACATATCAATAGTGCCGTCTTCATTATCGGTATTTACAAATTTAATTTCCACATCATAAACATATTCGGGTCTGTATATTGTGTTTCCCGCTTCATCCGTTTCAATTTCAGGCAAATCGATATTATATTTTTCTGCATACTCATCATATGGTATAATTTCATATCCCAGAACGGTTGCCGAATATCCGTTTAAGATATTGTCGGCGCGCCTGAAATAATCATCTTCATACGGAACATTTTCATTCATATAATATGTTTTTACAACGGGTCTTTCGGCTCTGACATTCGTATAAATCACACCGAAAAGCCAAGCAACAAACAAAACAAGACAAGCAGAAATAACGGTTACTTTCTTTTTCATTTGTCTTCCTCCGTAATATGACCGATCAGCCTGCCCTGCTCCAACAGGAACACTTCATCGGACATACCTTTAAGGATTTCCTCATCATGGCACGAAACAACAACCAAAGCACCGCGTTCTTTTTCGTTCCGCACAATATGTTTAACAAGGTCTACGCCGTCCTCGTCCAACGAATTGGTGGGCTCATCCAGAATAACTATTTCCGGCTTTTCCATAATTGCCGCGGCTATACCTAACCGTTGTTTCATTCCGAGCGAATATTTTTTATATTTTTTGTTACTGTCCGGGTCTAACCCGACCCGTAAAAGTGTGTTGCGAATATCATCGTCCGATGCAACGGATTTTATCGATGCTAATAATTTCAGATTGTTAAAGCCCGAATACGCATCCAAAAATGCAGGGTTTTCCAAAAACACGCCTATACTGTTCGGGAACGATATATCTTTCCCGAGAATTTTGCCGTTCATAGATATTTCGCCCTGTGACGGACGAATAAGGCCGCTTATCAGCCGCATCAACATTGTCTTTCCGGAGCCGTTAATGCCTTTGAAGCCGTATACCGCTCCGCTTTGAAGCTCCATTGAAATATCTTTTATTACAGGGTTATTTTTTATTGTTTTGGAAACATGACTGATTTTTATATTCATCATATCCGAACTAATCCTCCTTATTCAGAATGTCATAACGCCTAAATATGAAAAGACCGACTACACACGACAATACAAGCAAAGCAAGCGAAAAAACAATACCGGTCTTAGTGTTAACGCCATTGTCGATTAGCAAATCATTTCTCTGCGACATTGCATAATTCCCGAGTAATAACGGATTAAGATAATATGCCGACAACACGAGTATGCCTGCACTGATACAAAAGCTGAAAAACGGTTTTATAACTAAAGATACAGCCATTTGCATTACCGAAAGTGCAGAAACAATTAAAAAAGGCATTAAGAGCATTTGACAGGTTAAATATCTGTTTGAAAAAAGGTCACCCTCACTTAAGAAAACATTTTCCGACGGCATCGGAATCATCTTGAAAATAAGCGACTTTGAAACATTCAAAGTTAATTTTCCCGCACCGCATACGCAAAAGATAATTATAATTGTCCACATTAAAATAAAGTACGTAAACACACAGCTCACTGCCCAAAAACATTTTGAAAGCCACCAGGCATTACGGCTTTTTGAATTTATCAGTACGTTTTTTCCGTATGCGGTTAAGTCATAAAACGGATAATAAAGTGTGATATATAGCGGTGCCAAAATCATAAGCATCCAAAGCGCCGGGAACATAAAAATATTTCCCGGCATAGGTATGTATTCCTCCATACCCGCAGTTATAAAGAAGAGATAATCTCCGAATGTGCGCGCCCCCAAGTCTTTTCCCTTTGTATATATAAAGCCGATACAAAAGCCTAAAAACAGAACAACGCAAGCAAGATATTTTATTCCCTCTTTGAACATACCGTTTTTTAAGTCATATTTACACAGCTTAAAAAATGTCATTTTTCTTTCCTCTTATCATAGTTATACTAAAACTAAGGATAAACAAAACAATGCCTTCAAATAATACAATACCGAGAGAAACATATACCTTTCCCGTGTGCAAAAACTGAATCGGCGATATTTGCGGAATATTACCGATTGTATTCGAAAGATAGTTGATAAACAGGAATAAAAACAGCGGAAAAAACACTGTTACAAATTTATTTTTGCTCAAAAAAGAAACGCAGATGCACAGTTCGGAAATAAGTCCGGCAAAAATAAAAGTTGCAATTATCTTCAAAAGCATATATATCATAGGATGTGCATAAAAGAGTGGGGTCAATGTCGACCAAGGATGTTCGGCATAATACACATCATAAAACACATCGGGTTTTATTGCGGGGACAAAAAGCGAGACAACCGCTGTATTCAACAGTATAGGTACTGCTACAACCGTTCCGCCTGATAAGAACACAGCAATATATTTTGAAAGGAAGTAATTTTTCTTTGATGTCCTTGTGACAACATTTTTGATATATCCGCTTTTCACTTCAGAGCAATACGACCATCCGTAGCCCAAAGAAGCAATAAGCGGCAATAACAAATAAAACAGCGAGGCAGCGGGAGAAATATGATCTGCACCGATCCAGTTTGTAAACAATGTAATACCGGGGAGCTCGGGATTTAACGCATATCCCGTCAATGCGGCTGAAGCAGAATCCGCATTTACATATTTGTGATAAGAGATAATGCTGAACACTGCCGCATACAAGGCAATCAAAGATGCAGTCAGCATTGACAGCAGAAAGAGTTTATTTTTATATGCCTTTTTTATTTCCATAAGCAATATCGGTCGCATAAAACTCACTTCCTTTATCGGGGATAAATGTATTGCACTTTATCGGGATTGGGGCCAAGCTCAAAAAACAGCTTACTTGCATCGCTCTCTTCGTTTTTCGGAACAAAATAACCTACTTGACATTCTACGGAACAGCCCACATCAAGGTATACGCCCAAATATTCATTCGGCAACGAAGAGCGTTTTGCATTATCCGTTTCTTTAAAATACAAATATTCCATCTCATCATCGATACTCTCAGCTTTCCCGTCTTTGCCTGAGCGCACTAACCGAAGATTATTAAGGAGTACCGGTTGACCTGCTTCACCCTCTGTTGTCTTTTTGACATTTACATCAACAAGAACAAACATATACTCGGGATTCAATGCGCCGTCTTTTGATACCCATCCATTTTCAACCGGACGCTTGGGAAACGTAAAGTTTTCGCCGTCAAATGAATTTAAAACCGTCATTTTGTTGACCGTATATTCCACGTCTCCCGTAAATACTTCCACGGGAACCGGCTCTCCGAAATAATGTGTATTTTCTTTGCTTGGCAAAGGCTGTGTATATATTTCGCCGCTTTGAAGCGAAGTACCGCCGCCTTGGCCGCTGTTTCCGACAATTTTTTGCGCCTGATTTTGTATATCGTCTTTCGTGCATCCGAAAAAGCATACCATAACCGACAGCAAAGCAAAAACAATTAAAACGGGTGCCGTTTTGGCAAATTTTCTCACTATACCAGCTCCTTATTCAAAGGGGAGAATTTAAACAATTCTCCCCCATTTAGATTACAAATTAATTTGCATACGGGTCTGAGCCAACGGAATCCGGGCTCCATTTTCCGCTAATTGTTAATCCCGACTGCCCCGAGGACGGTGCTAATCCGATAAACGCATACGGATATCCCCATTCATATACATACTGCCTTATACGTCTTTTCTGACCTGCATAGATAACGGCCGAATCATTTTTCGTGCAATTTCTGTAACCACCCTCAATCGATTCAGTATAACCGCCGTGTATTGAGTAATATGTTCCGCCTGACGGATTAGTATAGTTGCTGAACACATAGGAACCCGAAGCATCTTCTTTTCTATGTCCCTCACCATAGACTTTGTAATATCCCTCGTTTGGCAAACTGTAACTGAACTCTACATCTTTGTTATTTTTTGCGCTTGCCGAAATCGCAAATGAAGATATTATTGAAGTTAAAAGCATCATTAAGACTATCAATTTTTTAAATTTCATAACATACCCCCTCTTTATGTTTTATTATTCTTTTTGAAATAACAATCAATAAAACATCGGTATCACCCCAAACATTTTTGAACACCGAATAAAAAACGGCTTAACTTACGCATCGGCTCTGATTCTCCGAAACTGATAAGCTTGTGTATACTACGGTCGGCAATATAAGAAACGCTAAAAACGCAAAGAATAATATAAATATTCTTCTTGCGAATCTTTTCCTTTTAAATGTTGCTTACATAATATACAACAATCCAAAACGGGGGTTATGTTACAAAATTCTTAATTTTTTTCAATAATATGGTAAGGAGCAGTCATTATGTAATCTTCGGCATCTGCCGTGCCGTATACTTTAAACCAATATTCACCGTCTGTCCACACAAGGCACGCGAAATTCTCACCTGTGTAATAAAAGGCCTCATACCCGTTTATTTCCAACTTTTTGCAATTAAACTTATTATCAATACTGAAACTCAAACTCAAAAGATTTTGACTGAATTCTAATATACTGCCGTTTGCATTTTTCCAAACGGTCATATTATCGTGTTCGTTTTCCTCATATGAGTAAAGAGCATATCCCTCCGGAATATCTGTTATAATATAATTTTTTTCAATTGTTTTATGGGTTGGAATATAACTTTCACTTGCTTTTATTTCCGTTGTTCCTCCGAATTTGTTCATTATAAAATTAACAATCGGCTCTCTTGTAGCCGAAACGCTCATAAGACCGGAAAACACCGCAATTAAAGCTATAATTGCGGCAAGCAAGCCTCTTCTGACGGTTCTGCGTGTTGACAGCCGAATGTGAATATTTTTTCTTATCAGCTTATTCATTGAGTTTTCAAATTTTTCCGAAAACTCCCATTCTATTTCATCCTCGCCTTTAAGCTTTGAGATTTCTTCGTTTTCGGCTTCAATCAGCGCCTGCACAAATAATTTCTTGACATTATCCAATTTAATCCCTCAAATCATCGTCTAATATTTCAAGCAATTTTTTCTTGCCTCTTATCAGTTTTTGCTGAACGGCAGAGGGCTTCTCCCCCAATAAATCGGCAATATCCTTTATCTTCATATCACAGACGAAATGATAATACATAACGTCTCTGTATGTTTCATTGAGCAACTCAACAGCGTTTACAATTTCCTTGTAGCTTTCTGTAAGGCTCATTTTTTCAAAGAAACGTTCATCCGTCAGATTTCCGATATCGCCTGTAAAAATATGCTCGCACGCTCGTTTATTTTTATTAAAAAGATTTATTGCATTATTTTTGGCTGCCGTAATAACATACGCCGATGTCTTTTTAGACCTCGGATCATCAATGGCTTTCATATTTTTAGCAATTCTGATAAACGTCTCATGCACTGCATCCTCAGCGTCTTCATTGTTATGAAGAATCGAATAAGCAACCGAAACCATTCTTTTTCTGTATTCGTGATATATTATTTCAAATTTTTCTCTGTCATCCTCACTGTCTATGAATGACATATACATCGCTATCATATTTTCACCCATTATATATAACAATCCGATTTTGCATTTACATGACAAAATATCTCATATTTTTTTAGCATTTATTTTTTGCCGTGTCAAGAGAAGTGCAAAAATGTTTAATTAACGTGCATAACTATAGAAAATGCCGCGTTTACGAGGTCTTAATACTTTCGGGCACAAAAAAAGAAGCACTCAAAATGAGTGCTTCCTTGTGAACGTAATTAAAATTACTTGAGTTCAACCTTAGCGCCGACTTCTTCGAGCTTAGCCTTAGCTGCCTCAGCCTCGTCCTTAGAGATGCCTTCCTTAACAGCCTTGGGAGCACCGTCAACAAGAGCCTTAGCTTCGCCGAGTCCGAGACCGGTGAGCTCACGAACAACCTTGATAACCTTAATCTTGTTTGCGCCTACGTCAGCAAGAACAACGTCAAACTCTGTCTTCTCCTCAGCAGCGGCTGCTCCGCCTGCTGCAGGTGCTGCAACTGCAACTGCTGCAGCTGCCGATACGCCGAATTCTTCTTCAACGGCTTTAACGAGCTCTGAAAGCTCAAGAACTGAAAGAGCTTTGAGCTCTTCGATCATAGCAGTAACTTTCTCTGATGCCATGGTAATTAACCTCCGATAAATTATAGTAATAAATTTTAAAATTATTCAGCAGCCGGTGCTTCTGCTTCTGCGGGAGCAGCGGTCTCTGCTGCGGGAGCCTCCTCGGCAGCATCTTCTGCCGGAGCTTCACCGCTCTTATCAACAATAGCCTGAACAGCACGAGCAAAGGCTGCGATAGGCGCGTTGAATGCGCTGAGAACAGTAGCAAGCAAAACTTCTCTTGAAGGAAGCTTTGAGAGCTCGCTGAGTTTTTCCTCACCGATAACATCCTTATCAATGAAGCCGCTCTTCATCTTAAATGTCTTGATTTGCTCCTCGTATTTACCGAGAATTCTTGCAGCTGCAACGTAATCTTCCTTACTGGTTGCGATTGCGCTGGTACCCTCAAGTACGCTGTCCATACCCTCAAGACCTGTACCGTCAAGAGCCAAACGGATAAGTGTATTCTTAATAACGGTGTACTCAACACCAGCCTCACGAAGCTCTTTACGGAGCTTGGTGTCGTCGGCAACGCTGATACCCTCGTAATTAACGATTACACCTGCGCAGGAATTCTGTATTCTCTCCTTGAGAGCAGCTACCTGCTGTTTTTTGACTTCGAGAACTTTCTCACTTGGCAAACGAATTCACCTCCTAAAGATTATTGACGCTTGCGCTATGAGAATAAAGAAAAGGTCTTTTCCGCACAAAGACGAAAAAGACCGTAAACTTTTAAAAAGCTGATCTTCCTCGGCAGGCAACCGCTTGGGTTTTACGCAATTTGCACCCGCTGTCTTCGGCAAGCGAATATTATACTAACACAGAGCCGCGGCTCTGTCAAGTATTTTGATTATTCGGCAACTACTGCGGTACCGAACTTGTTGGCGTTGATTTTAACGCCGGGGCCCATTGTTGTAGCAACAACGCAGGACTTAATATACTGGCCCTTCATTGCGGCCGGCTTAGCCTTAACAATAGCATCCATAAGAGTGTTGAAGTTTTCACAGAGCTTATCTTTGCCGAACGAAGCCTTGCCGATGGGGCAATGGATGATGTTGTTTTTATCGAGTCTGTACTCGATTTTACCTGCCTTAGCCTCGGTAACAGCCTTTGCTACGTCGGGTGTTACTGTACCGGCCTTGGGTGACGGCATAAGTCCGCGAGGACCGAGAACCTTACCTAAGCGGCCTACAAGACCCATCATATCGGGTGAAGCTATGCAGACGTCGAAGTCCATCATACCGCCCTGAACCTCTGCAACGAGGTCGGCGTCACCGACGAACTCAGCACCGGCAGCCTGTGCAGCCTTAGCGGCGTCGCCCTTAGCGAAAACGGCAACTCTTACCTTTTTGCCGGTTCCGTTCGGAAGAACGACAGCGCCTCTTACCTGCTGGTCGGCATGACGAGAGTCAACGCCGAGGCGAATGTGTGCTTCTATTGTTTCATCAAACTTCGCGGTAGCTGTCTTAACTGAAAGTTCAAGTGCTTCCGGAGCGTCATAAAGCTTTGTTCTGTCGATAAGCTTAGCGCTTTCGACGTATTTCTTACCGTGTTTCATAATCTAATTTTCCTCCCATTAAGTGGTTATCGGATCTTTCCTCCCACGGGGGAGATCAATCTACGACAGTTATGCCCATAGAACGAGCTGTACCGGCGATCATGCTCATAGCTGTTTCAACGGTAGCTGCGTTTAAATCGGGCATCTTCTGCTCAGCGATTTTTCTTACCTGATCTTTTGTTATCGATGCGACCTTAGTCTTATTCGGAACACCCGAACCGCTCTCAATGCCGCAAGCCTTTTTGATAAGGACTGCCGCGGGCGGAGTCTTAGTTACGAATGTGAATGAATGGTCTGCATAGACCGTGATAACGACGGGGATTATAAGACCTGCGTCGTTCTTTGTGCGTTCGTTAAATTCCTTTGTGAACGCCATAATGTTTACACCGTGCTGACCGAGTGCCGGACCAACAGGCGGAGCCGGCGTTGCTTTTCCGGCCGGGATCTGAAGCTTAATAAAGCCTATTACCTTTTGAGCCATTGTTTGCACCTCCAAAATTCGTGGTAGTGGCGGAATGAGCGCTCGACTCACCCCTCCCACAGCGCACCCTTAAGATACGCCATAAAAAGCGGATATACCGCTGATTACCTGTTTTAATTGTTTATTGCTTCAACCTGGTCGAGTTCAAGATCGACCGGGGTCTCTCTGCCGAGCATTGAAATAACGACTCTGACAGAATTGTTGTCGGTATCGACATTGTCAACAACACCGATAACGCCTTCGAACGCGCCGTCGATTATGGAAACCATATCGCCCTTCTTGTAGTTGACCTCAACTACCTTCTTCTCAACGCCGAGAGCATAAATCTCATCGTCGGTGAGCGGAACGGGTTTTCCCTCGGGACCCACGAAGCCGGTAACGCCGCGCGTATTGCGTATTACGTACCAGGTGTCGTCGTTCATCTGAAGCTCGTCGGAGTCCTCGTCCTCATAGACGGCGACCTTAACAAGCACATAGCCCGGGAATATTTTGCGTTCTACTTCTTTTTTGGTTCCGTCGTCACGTATTTCGGTAACGGTTTCCGTGGGAACCTTTACTTCAAGAATCTGGTCATGAATTTTACGGTTCTCGACAACTGTTTCAATGTTTGACGCAACCTTGTTTTCATAACCCGAATAGGTATGAACTACATACCATTTGGAGATATCTGCCATATGCTACCTCCGTTATAAGCTGAAAAAGTTTGCTGTAATCGCACCAGCCGTCGCAGCCCCTGCTCCGCCGCCTGATTTGGAAGCGAGATTTATAAGAAGCTTAACGAGTTCGGAAAGTCCGGTGTCAATAAGCCATATAACGACTCCGATAATAACAACCGAAACTATAACTACAAGCGAGGACTTGAGTACGGTTTTTCTGTCGGGCCAGACGACCTTTTTGGACTCGCCGCGAAGTTCCTTAAAGAACTTCTTTATACTCCTGCCCATACGTACGAATACGTTAGGCTTCTTGTCCTTTACTTTTGCGGTTTTCGCAGGCTTTTCAGCCTTTTTGTCTTTCACTTGCTTTGCGGGTTTGGTATTTTCGGCAGAAACTTTTTTGTTTTCGTCAGCCATATTTTTACCTCCGCTTACTTAGTTTCCCTGTGGAGAGTATGCTTCTTGCAGAAGGGGCAATACTTATTCATCTCCAACCTGTCGGGTGAATTTTTCTTGTTCTTCATCGTGTTGTAGTTGCGCTGTTTGCATTCAGTGCAAGCTAATGTGATTTTGACTCTCATTTATTTCGGCACCTCCGTTATTGGCGGCTCACGGCCGCTTATGTTAGCCTACCTCGAAAAAAGCGGGCACAAAAAAAGAACCCTCTTTCAGAGGTACAGTTACTATATCACACTGTGGGCTTTAAGTCAATAGTTTTTATTCAATTTGCGGCGACAGTATCCGGCAAGTCGTGAATTTTGCGGTTTTTGTCAAATTTTCCGTCCGCCCTGCGAAAGAAGCTTCTCTCCTCGCGATTCACGGAAGCGGAAAAATATGTTTGACTTTTTATATACGCCGGATATATTATATATAGTATATAAAAAGCAAAAAATCAAGACGTGACAACAAGCAATGACAGACTGCCGCCGCGGCGGACAGTCGGAAAGGCGCAAATATCAAATGAAATTTATAAAAAAAATGTTCAAATGGTCGGCTTTGATTTTTTCCGCCGTCACCACTCTTTTCTGTATGTATGATGCCGTTAAGGAAAAGGACAAAATTTCTTCCGAACTGAAATAATGATTTTACATTCTGTTTAAGAGGTAGAAAATGTCTGTATGCATTATATATGCGAGCAAATACGGCTCCGCAAAAAAGGTTGCCGGGTTGATTTCCGAAAAACTCGGCGGATGCGATATTTTTAACATCGCAGAGGACAGCTTTGACCTATCTAAATATAATTTTGTCATAATTGGCAGCGACATACGCATGGGAACGGTTGACAAGCTGATAACAAAGCTGCTCTTTCGGTTCATAAAGCCGCTTTCCGAGAGAAAATGCGCATATTTTTTAACCTGCATTTTCCCCGAAAACGGCGACGGTTATTTTAAGCGCAATATCCCCTCTCAGCTTTTAAGTGAAGCCGTTGCCGTCGCCGCAATAGGCGGCGAGCTTGACTTTAAAAGGCTGCGCGGAACAGACCGATTTGCCGCAAACATGATTTTAAAGGCCGAACGTGAAAAGGATGTTTACAAGACGTTTTCGCTCGACACCGACAAAATATCGGATTTTGTTGATAAACTGAAGCCGCAACTTTAAGTTGCGGCTTTTGCTACCGCTCCGCAACCTATATTTTCCGCTTTTTTCGTTTTGCAAAGCAGAATGTCTTGAAGTTAATAATTCATAAGCTAAAATGGAGACACAAACGAACGAGAGCTAAAGGAGGAAAAAATATGGCATATCTCGATAAGGTCAAGCTTGCCGATTACACAAGAAAAGAGGACTGGCTCAATTCAATATCACACATGGTAGGCGGCGGACTGTCGATAGTGGCACTTTTGATGTGCTGCATAAAATCAATAATTCTTCGCAGATGGGATTATCTGCTTTTGAGCTTTATATACGGCATCACCATGATAGCTATGTATTCGTGCTCTTCGGTTTACCACGCATTGCGCCCTAACAACGGCAAAAAGGTAATGAGAATGATAGATCACTCGATGATATATCCGATGATTGCCGGCACAATAACGCCGTTTGCGCTGCTCGTAATCAAGCCGGTAAAGCCTGTTCTCGGCTGGGTGATTTTCGCTGTCGCATGGGTCGTTGTGGCGACAATGATACCGCTTACTCTTACGATTTTTGAAAAGACAAAGGGAATAGACGTTGTCATGTATCTCGCACTCGGCTGGCTCATAATAATCTCGATAAAAACCCTGTGGGAGGTTTTCAGCAGAACAGGAGTTATACTCTTGATTTCAGGCGGTATAGCATATACACTCGGAGTCATTCTCTACGGAATAGGCAGCAAAAAGCGCTATTTTCACACGGTTTTTCATTTCTTTATAATAATAGGCTCTGTTCTTCACTTTCTCGCTGTATATATGTATGTGCTTGTATAAGCGGACAAGAAGCGAACCGAAAAGCAAAGTCGAGCGGTAAAGGCAAAGTCTTAGCTGCTCGACTTTTTATATTCTTACAGCGCAGAATTTTATGTTAAAATAACCTCACGAAACAAAAACCAAATCAAAGCTTTTGACCGTTTCGGAGAACATTGAACGGCTAAATTGCGGCTTTCACCGCCGCACTTCGTTTCGCTCTTGCTGTTGTAGGGCAATTTATGATAGAATTAAATTCAACAAAGAATTAAGGACGGTGCAAAGCTATGCTCCATATAGGCTGCCACCTCTCATCATCGGGAGGCTTTTACAAAATGGGTGAAACCGCTTTGAAAATAGGTGCTGACACGTTTCAGTTTTTCACGCGCAATCCGCGCGGAAGCAAAGCAAAGGAAATAGACCCGGATGACGCAAAAAAGCTCCTTGAGCTTATGGAGAAAAATCGTTTTCCCTGTATTTTGGCACACGCTCCTTACACCTTGAACCCGTGCTCCGCAAACGAAGACACGAGGCAATTTGCGCTTGATACAATGGTCGACGACCTTAAAAGGATGGAATTCACTCCGAATCAGATGTACAATTTTCACCCCGGCAGCCATACAGGTCTCGGAGTTGAAAACGGTATTGAACTGATAGCGTGTCAGCTTAACAGGATATTGACAAAGGGGCAGACTACCACCGTGCTTTTGGAAACCATGGCAGGAAAGGGCACAGAGGTCGGCAAAAGCTTTGATGAGCTTCGAGAAATACTCGACCGTATCGAATTGAGTGAAAAAGTCGGCGTGTGCCTTGACACGTGCCACGTTTTTGACGCCGGCTACGATATTGTAAACTCTCTTGACGAGGTGCTTACGGATTTTGACAGAATAATAGGCCTTGAAAAGCTTCGAGCCATACATATAAATGACAGCAAAAATCCGCTCGGCAGTCATAAGGACAGACACGAATGCATAGGTAAAGGCTATATTGGGCTTGACGCCATGAAAAGAATAGTCACTCATCCCGTTCTTAATCACCTGCCGTTTTATCTTGAAACACCGAACGACCTTGACGGCTACAAGGCAGAAATTGAGTTGCTCCGCTCTTTTTGCGATTAAACGCGGCGTCACTTGAAAAAATTATATATTTATGCTAAAATATTTTATAAATTTGTTTGTACCGTTAAAGCTTTTAAAAAGATAGGCTGTTCAAACTTTTAAAGGAATGAATATAAATGCATTTGCAGGAATCCGGCGAGATGTATCTCGAAACAATATATTTGCTGTCAAAAAACAGCGACAGCGTCCGCTCGATAGATGTATGTGAGAAAATGGGTTTCTCAAAGCCCAGCGTAAGCCGTGCCGTTGGCCTTTTAAAGCAAGGCGGATACCTCTACACCGATAAAAACGGCTATTTGTTTTTGACCGATGAGGGCAAAAAAGTTGCACACAAAACATATGAGCGCCACGTGGTGCTGTCGCAATTTTTTGAGTCGATAGGCGTTTCCCCCGAAACGGCAACAAATGACGCCTGCAAAATCGAGCACGTTATAAGCGACGAAACCTTTAACGCCGTAAAAAAGCTGCTCCGTGACAAATAACAGATGCTTAAAAATTACAGATAAAAAGCGACAAGGCGAAAAAATCGTCTTGCCGCTTTTTTTATGAAACAATTAAAAGCTTAACACTCCTAGATGTTCAAGCAAAATCTTTATGCCGATTAAAACGAGTATTATTCCGCCGCAAAGCTCCGCTTTGTTTTTATACTTCGCTCCGAATTTGTGTCCTACGCTCACGCCGAGAGCGGAGAGTATAAATGTTACACTTCCTATTACGGTTATCGATGTCAGGATATTCACCCGCAAAAAAGCAAAAGTAACGCCGACGGCGAGTGCATCGATACTCGTTGCCACCGCCATAAGAGTCAGTTCCTTAAGGTCGAGCTTTTCTTCGTATTCGGGCTTTTCATCAGAGTCTTTATCCTTTTTAAACGATTCTATTATCATTTTTCCGCCGACAAACAACAGCAGAAAAAAAGCAATCCAATGGTCAATACTCGTTATGTAGCGCTCAAACTGCTTGCCAAGTGCCCAACCAAGTAGCGGCATCAATGCCTGAAATCCGCCGAAAAAAAGCGCAATAACGGCTGTTTTGCCGTTATCAAGTCGCCGCATTTTCAGCCCCTTGCAAACAGCTACTGCAAACGCATCCATTGAAAGCCCGACGGCAATGAGTAAAAGCTCGAAAAGACCCATAACACAACCTCCTTTTGTAAACATAAAAAAAGACCTGCGTACGGCGTTTGCCATACGTAAGTCTTGTCTTTTAAGGTAAGCCGGAACAAAAAGGTCAGTATGTTGACTTGCCGCGCACAAAAGCGCTGACCACTCCCTTACGAGTAAGGAGAGTTTAACATAATAACAGACACCCGGCAAGAATTTTTTATGTTTTGCCTTTAACAAGATCCCAGTACGCTTTAGCCGCCTGTTCTATCTTATTATCGCCGAATACGTAATATTTCCTGCTTTTGATGTCGTCCGGCAAATATTGCTGACTTACATAGTGATTTTTATAGTCATGCGGGTATTTATAGAACTGCCCCTTATTGGGATTATCCTCCCCGTCAAAATGCTTATTCTGAAGAGTTCGCGGAATTCTTCCGTAATTTCCGTTTTGCACGTCCTCCATTGCAGCATTTATTCCCTTGTATGCCGAATTTGATTTCGGGGCGGTACAAACAAGCACCACCGCGTCGGCAAGAGGTATGCGCGCCTCGGGCAGTCCCACCTGCAGGGCGGCATCCACGGCCGCTTTTACTATGGGAATTATCATCGGATAGGCAAGCCCCACGTCCTCGCAGGCGCACACCATAAGCCGCCTTGTAGCCGAAGGGAGGTCGCCTGCCTCAAGAAGCCTCGCAAGATAGTGAAGTGCGGCATTGGGGTCGCTGCCGCGCATGGATTTTTGGAACGCGGACATAACGTCATAGTTTTCGTCGCCCTTTTTGTCATATCTGAATGTGTTTTTTTGCGTGAGCGACATTACGCTCTCCGGCGTTATTACCCGTTTGCCGTCCTTCGGTGCTACGGACAGCACCGAAAGCTCCACAAAATTCAGAGCCTTGCGCACATCGCCGCCTGCGGCGTATGCTATATGCTCCTTAACCTCTTGCGGAACCTCTATCAAAGTTCCGCTTTCTTTCTCAAGAAATTTATACCCGCGGTCAATCGCCGGAAGCATATCCTCGGCTGTAACCGATTTAAATTCAAATACCGTTGAACGGCTGAGAACCGCGCTGTATATATAAAAATAAGGATTTTCGGTTGTTGAAGCTATAAGAGTTATAGCCCCGTTTTCTATGTACTGCAAAAGCGATTGCTGCTGTTTTTTATTGAAATACTGTATCTCGTCAAGGTAAAGCAATATCCCGTTAGGTGCCGCAAGGGTGTCAAGCTCCGAAACTATTTCTTTAATATCCGCAGTTGACGCATTTGTTCCGTTGAGCTTATGCAGCTTGCGGTTTGTGGTTTTTGCTATAATTTTGGCAAGCGTCGTTTTGCCTGTGCCCGACGGCCCGTAAAATATCAGATTCGGAAGCGTACCAGAATTCAAGATATTGCGAAGCGGCATACCCTCTGCCAAAAGGTGCTTTTGGCCGACCATATCTTCGATTTTTTCGGGGCGTAGCCTGTCAGCTAACGGTGAAGACATATTTTTACCGCCTTTCCGACTGCATATTCATAATAAAGAATAAAGCGGCGCGCCCCGTTGCAGTCGTAAAGGACGCGCGTCGACTAAAATTTTTTGTTTTTATCCTGAAATAATCAGCTTTTCGATTTCAGCGGGAGTCGAAACAATATAATCCGCTTTGTGCTCACGAAATTCCTCAAGACTGCCGAAGCCGTAAAGCACCGCTATGCACGGTATGCCTGCTCCCTTTGCACCGTCGATGTCAAATTTTCTGTCGCCGACCATAACGGCGTCGTTTTTGGATGAGCCGAGCTTCTTCAGCGCGTTTTCGATTATCTGCGTCTTATCGGAGCGTATTTCATCAAAAGTGACGCCTCCTACATAGTCGAAATAATCGTATAGGTTGTTTTTCTTCAGAATGCTTATTATAAATTGCTCCGGCTTTGACGACGCGGTGGCTGTTTTCACGCCGCAGTCTCGCAACTTTTTCAAAAGCTCAGGTATACCGTCGTAAGCCATTGATTCCCAAAGGCCCTTTTCGCGGTATCTCTCGCGGTACTTTTCCACCATAAAATCTATTTTTTCATCGTCGTAGGAATAAAAGCTCTTAAAGCTGTCATATATAGGCGGTCCTATAAAACGGCGAAGTTCCTCGTCCGTCGGCTCCGGTTTATTATCCGCCCGAAAAGCATATTTAAGACTTTTGAATATTCCCTCCGACGAGTCAAAAAGAGTTCCGTCGAAGTCAAAAAGCACTGTGCCGAAGTTAAGTTTCATAAAATCCTCGCTTATTTCACCTTTGATACATCGGCAACGACATTTATATAAGCACCGTTTGCGTCAATCGTATAGAAGGTAACTGTATCATTTGAAGAAAATCTGAGATTGTAATGAGCGGCATAATTACTCTCGGTATACACCTTATAGCCCTTTGTCTCGGTATTAAATACATACATACGGTAATCCATGGCATTTGTCACCGTACCGAGCATTACAACATATTTCCCGTCGGGACTTACAGTGAAAAGAAGCGGATTCATTTTATAGCCTACCGTCTCTATTACCGTGTTATCCTCGGTATTAAACAGTCTGCCGTCCTCTTTAGAAAGAATCCAATCGCCGCTTCTGACATAAGAACTGCCGTATGTTCCGTAGAACATATTTATTACACTCGACTGACCGTTAAGATACTTCATAGTATTAAAACCGTTGTCGGTCTCTTTAATATACACAAAGCCGCCGTCCGACGTGGGCTTCGCATATGTATCGAGCACGTCTGTTACCGCGTTAACATCTTTATTGTTGCCGTTTTTGATGTAAATATCCTTCGGAGTGCTGCCGTCCTCCTGCTCCTCGTAGTTTCTGCACGAGAAGAACGGTATTACGGAGGTAGTAGATTTAAGCTCCGTATCGGTTATCATACAGAAGTCCGGACGAACCGCTCCGTTTATGTTTACGGTACGGTTGTTCTCATTGAGAAATCTCGTTGAGGTGCCGTCGTTACGATTGAGAATATACGCTTCCTCCCAGACAACATTGTCGGTATACACCTTTTGAGCGTCTGTATGAAGAAGGAGCAAGCACTTACCGTCCGCAGCGTAAGCCGATGGAAGATTTGCCACCCTGAACATAACGAAATCGTAAATATACACGGGAGTCTGCGCATTCTGCGACGTGTACACGCCGTAGCCGGTCAAAACACCGTCGCGCTCAACATAATAGATTTTTGCAGGTATCTGCTGACCGCTGAGAGAAACCGTAACGTCCATGGTACCGGTAGGGTCTATCGGGTCATAACTCTTGCCCTTGAACTCATAGAACTGAACGGTTCCGGCGGTGTCCACGGTATAAACGACGGAAGAAATATCCGTTTTCATATACGGTATTTGAATTTCCTTTTGCGAGAGCGTTATTGCGGAGAGCTCGGCCTTTTCTTCACTCTTTGCCGAGCCCTGAGAAGAGCCGTCAGCAGTTGATTTAAGGTACAGTGCGCCGCCGAGCATCAAGAGCGCAAGCACCGCAACTATTACGGTAAAAACGGTTTTACCCTTTGTCGGAGCTTTTTTGTCATTGCCTGCATTAGGCTTTTGCGCTTCTTTTTCAACCGGAGTGCCGTCATTTTTGGTCTTTTCGTTTTTATCCATAAACGGAATACCACCTTTATTATAGTTTGCACTTTTTATACAGTTTTATATTATACTATGAGGCGACAAAAAAAACAAGCCGCGAAGACTTATTGTGTAACGGCACTTATTATAATCCGCAACAAAAACTTATCGGTTTTTGTCGTTTTTTTGCCGTGTGATATTGCATTTTTCAAAAAACTACATTATAATAATTTGTGTCACACTTAAGACGGTTGTGATACCGACCGTTTGAGGTGTGTTTTTTTATGTTTGAATAACGCCGCAGGCGAAAAACAAAAAAAGGCTGATCCGCAGCCGTTTACAGGAGAAAAAAGTGAAAAAAGGATTTGACAACGACAAGTATTTGAGTCTCCAATCGGAGCAAATCAGAAGCCGCATCGATGAATTCGGAGGTAAGCTCTATCTTGAATTCGGCGGAAAAATTTTTGACGATTATCACGCTTCGCGCGTGCTGCCGGGATTTTTGCCGGACAGCAAAATGAAAATGCTCATAGAGCTTAAAGACGAAGCGGAAATGATAATCGCAATAAACGCAAACGACATCGAAAAAAGCAAGGTGCGCGGTGATATAGGTATAACCTACGACCTCGACGTGCTGAGACTTATCGACATATACTCGTCCTTCGGGCTTGTTGTCAGAAGCGTGGTTTTAACGCAGTACAACTCTCAGCCGCTTGCAAAGGCTTTTTCCGAAAAGCTGAACTCACTCGGCATTGACGTTTATCGTCACTATGCCATTGACAACTACCCTACCGACGTAAAACTCGTAGTCAGCGATGACGGCTACGGCAAAAATGATTTTATCAAGACCGAAAAATCGCTCGTCGTGGTAACGGCGCCGGGTCCGGGCAGCGGAAAAATGGCTGTTTGCCTGTCTCAGCTATATCATGAGAACAAGCACGGCGTTAAGGCGGGATACGCAAAATTCGAGACTTTTCCCATATGGAATCTCCCGTTAAAGCACCCCGTCAACCTCGCATACGAGGCGGCAACGACCGACCTCAACGACGTTAACATGATAGACCCGTTCCATCTTGAAGCGTACGGAAAAACCACCGTGAATTACAACCGCGACATAGAGGTATTCCCTGTGCTCAACACTATTTTCGAGCGTATTTACGGAAGCTCGCCCTACCGCTCACCCACCGATATGGGCGTTAATATGGCAGGCTTTTGTATAACCGATGACAAGGTTGTATGCGACGCCGCAAAGCAAGAGGTTATAAGACGTTATTACAAAGCCCTCGTAAGAGAGAAAAACGGTGAAAAGGTTTCGGGCGAAATTTTCAAGCTCGACCTTTTGATGAAGCAGCTTGGGGTCTCGGTTTCGGACAGAAAATGCGTAGAGCCTGCAATAGAAGTGAGCAAAAAGACTAACGCTCCGGCAACGGCGGCATTGCTTCCCGACGGGCAGATTGTAACCGGCAAAACCTCATCTCTTCTCGGCGCAACATCGGCAATGCTTTTAAACGCATTGAAAACAATAGCCGGTATAGATGATTCGGTAAAGCTTATCTCGCCATCCGTCATAAGTCCCATACAGCACCTTAAAACAGAGCATTTCGGCAGTAAAAATCCGAGGCTTCATACGAACGAGGTGCTTTTGGCGCTTTCGATTTCCGCTGCAACCGACGAAAATGCACAAAAAGCTATGGACGCTTTACAATATCTTCGCGGATGCGAGGTCCACTCTACCGTAATACTCTCTTCGGTAGACTCCGACACACTCTCAAAGCTCGGCATAAACGTCACATGTGAGCCCGAGCGCGAGACAAGAAATCTTTTCAACAGATAAAACACGGTGCTGCCCCGGGCAGGACGCACGGAATACCACAGCACAGTCTTTATATATAACTAAATCACGCGGGAAACCGCTCTCATAAGGAGAGAAATTTTATGGCAGCAAAGTATATTTTCGTAACAGGCGGCGTTGTTTCCGGTCTCGGCAAGGGAATTACCGCGGCTTCTCTCGGCAGACTTTTAAAGGACAGAGGTCTTAAGGTCACCGTAATGAAGCTTGACCCGTATCTCAATGTTGACCCCGGCACAATGAATCCCATACAACACGGCGAGGTATTTGTAACGGATGACGGAGCGGAAACGGATCTTGACCTCGGACATTATGAGAGATTCATTGACGAGAGCCTCACCAAAAACAGCTCATGCACATCCGGCAGCGTTTATTTTAACGTGCTTTCAAATGAGCGCAAGGGCGTTTACGGTGGGCAAACCGTTCAGATAATTCCTCACATAACAAACGAAATCAAGAGAAGAATCGCTCTTAACGAAACAGAAAATACCGACATAGTTATGGTGGAAATCGGAGGTACAGTAGGCGATATCGAAAGCCTTCCGTTCCTTGAGGCCATACGTCAGTTCGCTCAGGAAAGAGCCGGCAGATGTATGTTTATTCACGTGACGTTGGTACCCTTCCTCGGGGCATCAATGGAGCTTAAAACAAAGCCCACGCAGCACTCGGTAAAAGAACTGCTCGGCATCGGCATAAGGCCGAATGTTATAGTCCTCCGCACCGAGCATCACATAGACCGCGACATAAAGGAAAAGATTGCTCTCTTCTGCAATGTCCCATGTGAAAACGTAATAGAAAATATCGATCTCCCCACTCTTTATGAAATTCCGCTTGCACTTGAAAAAGAGGGACTTGACAAAATAGTTGTAAACACCTTAAAGCTTGACTGCAAAGAGCCCGACCACACCGATTGGATGAATATGATAGACAAAAATTCGCATTTGTCAAAGGAGGTCAACATTGCGCTCGTCGGCAAATATGTTGAGCTTCACGACTCATACCTCAGCGTAAACGAGGCATTAAAGCACGGCGGACTCGACCACGACGCGCACGTCAACATTGATTGGGTCGATTCCGAATCAATAACCGAAGAAAATGTTGCGGAACGTCTTAAAAATGCCGACGGTATACTTGTTCCCGGCGGCTTCGGCACGCGCGGGATAGAGGGAAAGATCGCCGCAGCAAAATATGCGCGCGAAAACAAAGTTCCGTATCTCGGCATTTGCCTCGGACTTCAGATAGCAATTATCGAATTCGCGAGAAACGTACTCGGTCTCAAGGATGCAAACACAACGGAAATTGATCCCGATACGGAAAACCCCGTAATTTATCTTATGCCCGACCAGCACAACGTAACCGATATGGGCGGCACCATGAGACTCGGCGCATACCCGTGTATGCTTGACGAGGGCTCAAAAGCATACAAAGCATACGGCAAGCAGCTCATTTCCGAGCGTCACCGTCACCGTTACGAGGTAAACAACGATTACAGAGACCTGCTTGAGAAAAACGGTATGCACATATGCGGACTCTCCCCCGACAAGCACATTGTTGAAATGGTAGAGCTCAAGAATCACCCGTGGTTTGTCGCAAGCCAGGCACATCCCGAATTTAAATCGCGTCCGACAAAACCGCATCCCCTTTTCAGCGGACTTATAGGCGCCGCTCTCGATTACAGAGAAAGCAAGTAAGACTTCAAAAAGTAAAGGCTGTAAAAACTCTCGTTTTTACAGCCTTTTTTATTGCTTTTAAATTTTTATATAAGCTCTCTGCCCATAAGCACGCCCATAACGCTTGCCATCATAAGGCCGCGAGTCCAACCGCTTGAATCGCCGAGGCAATGAAGCCCCTCAATATTCGTATTGAACTTCTCATCCATTTTAACCTTATTGGAATAGAACTTGATTTCGGGGCCGTAAAGCAGCGTTTCCTCACTTGCAAAGCCGGGTACCACCTTATCGACAGCCTCAATGAATTTGATTATATTCATAAGAGTTCTGTACGGCATTGCGGCTGTAAGGTCGCCTGCCACCGCGTCCGGAAGGGTCGGACGAACGTTACTGCGCGCCAAATCCTCCTGCCATGTGCGCTTACCTGCCAAAATATCACCGTATCTCTGAACGAGGATGTGACCGTCGGCAAGCATATTCACAAGCTCGCCGACTTTCTTTGCATACGGTATAGGCTCATCAAACGGCGGACGGAAATTGTGGCTGCAAAGAATAGCGAGGTTCGTATTGTCGCTCTTTGTATTTTTATAGCTGTGCCCGTTTACCACGGCAAGCGAGTTGTTGTCGTAATTCTCCTGGCTGACAAAGCCGCCGGGATTTTGGCAGAATGTACGCACCTTATTTGTGAACGGTTCTGGATAGCCTATAAGCTTTGACTCATACAGAGCCTCATTTACGTCCTCCATTACCTCGTTTCTGACCTCGACTCTGACGCCGATGTCAACGGTTCCGGGAAGATGCTCGATATTATGCTTTTTGCACATATCCTCAAGCCAGTCGGCACCCTTTCTGCCCGTTGCTATGACTACATTGTCGGCGGAAACGGAAAATTTTTCGCTCTCCGGCTTACCGCACGGAAGGAATACCGCGCCTTTTGCTCTGCCGTCCTCGACAATCAAATCCACGCATTCCGTTTTAAAGATAATCTCAACGCCGTTGTCGGTAAGATGCTTTTCGATTTTCCCGTAAAGCTCCTGTGCCATTTCTGTGCCGAGATGACGTATGGGACAATCCACAAGCTTCAAGCCTGCCTGTATCGCACGCAGTCTTATCGCCTTGATTTTTTCGTCGTGACCTACGCCCTCGACCTTTTTATCGGCACCGAACGAAAGATATATTCCGTCCGTATACTCTATCATCTGCTGAGCGAACTCATGCCCGATAAGGTCCGGCAAATTTCCGCCGACCTCGCAGCTGAGCGAAAGCTTGCCGTCTGAGAATGCGCCCGCACCGGAAAAGCCCGTAGTGATATTGCAGTCGGGCTTACAGTTTACGCATTTACCCGTCTTGGCTTTGGGACAATGCCTCTTTTCCACGGGCAAGCCTTTTTCAACGATCATTATTTTTTTCTTTGAACCGTTTTTCAGCATCTCAAGAGCGGTAAAAATACCCGAGGGGCCTGCGCCGATGATCAATACGTCCGTTTTCAAATTACTCATTCCTTTACATAAAAAAACCGTAAATACCGACTTACGTTTTTCGGCTATTTACGGTAATCAGTTACTACTAATTACATATTATATTAGCACGACTCAGCCGTAATGTCAAGCGGACAAAAAAAGCGCCGCGCAAAGCTGAGCGTTGTGCGGCGCAGATATGAATTTTGCATAGGTTTTATCAGTTGGGTGTGTAGAGATTTGCATACGGACGCGAAGTAGTGGGAACAAGCTTTGTGAACGGCACGGACATAATTTCATCAAAGCTCTTGCCGAACTTTTCACAGTAAGCGCGCACATGTCTTTGAAGCTCATCCGTATCACGGCTGTCAAGCTCTTTTACGGCGGTTATATGCTCCGATATATTCTCCTGCGGCACCTCACCGCGTATGAATATTCTGCCGCCGTGCATACCGGTGGCACAATGCGGTCCGACAATCGGCAGCTTTTCCGAATTGTCGAGCCCGAGGACTATGAGTATTCCGCCGGCCATATATTCGCCGAGGAATGCACCTGCGACGCCGCCTATGACCACCACAGGCAAAAGCTCGTGAAACTCTTTCATATGAATTCCCGCTCTTGAGCCAGCGCGTTTTTCGACAAAAATATCGCCGTCGCGCATAGCGTAGCCGAGAGTATCGCCGACATGACCATGTATTGTAACTGAGCCGCCGCCCATGGTATTGCCGACAGCCTCCTGACCGTTTCCGTACACCTCGATATTGCCGCCGTTTAAATACGCGCCCATATCGTTGCCGGGCGTTCCGTGTATTTCAATGGTTTTGCCCTTATCGAGTGCTGCGCCTATATACCTTTGGCCGTTTACGTCCTCGACGCGTATCATATCTTCACTTAAAAGCATTCCGCGTATCTCATTATTTAATTCCTGAAAGCTGCGTTTTCCGGCTGTTATTATCATTTCGGACACCTCCGGTTAATTTCTGATTTGCTTATTCGCCTGCATGGCGAATTCCGAGTATTTCAAGTTCTTTGTCATTAAGGCCGATACCTCGCAGCATAAGTCTGTTGCCCCTTAAAGAATCTATCGAGTTAAGCCCCATGCCGCCGAGCATCTCTTTTATCTCGTGATTCCACGCATTCACGAGATTTACCACGCGCGGAGTCATTTCGTCCGGGTCAAGTCTTTTCGTAAGCTCGGGCCGCTGAGTTGCGATACCCCAATTACACTTGCCGGTGTGGCATTGCTGGCACATATGGCAGCCCATGGCAATCAAAGGTGCGGTTGCGACATATACCGCGTCCGCTCCGAGGGCTATGGCCTTGACAACATCAGCAGAATTTCTGAAAGAGCCCGACACGACAAGCGAAACCGAATTTCTTATACTCTCATCCCTGAGCCTTTGGTCTACCGCCGCCAAGGCGAGTTCTATCGGTATACCGACATTATCTCTTATTCTCGTGGGCGCCGCTCCGGTTCCGCCGCGGAAACCGTCCATAACTATTATATCGGCACCTGCGCGCGCAACGCCTGAAACTATCGCCGAGCAGTTGTGTACGGCGGCTATTTTCACCGCAACGGGTTTTTTATACTGGGTGGCCTCCTTTAAAGACCAAATAAGCTGGCGCAAATCCTCTATCGAATATATATCGTGGTGCGGAGCAGGAGATATGGCATCCGAACCGGACGGTATCATACGCGCATTGCTTACCTCCACGGTAACCTTTTCGCCCGGAAGATGTCCGCCTATGCCGGGCTTTGCGCCCTGCCCTATCTTGATTTCGATAAACCGACAGTTATTTAAATACTGCTTGTGAACGCCGAATCTGCCCGATGCAACCTGTACTGCGGCATAATCGGTGAAATCGGTAAGACCCGGGTGAAGTCCGCCCTCACCGGTATTAAAAATCGTTCCGAGCTCTTTGGCTGCCATAGCGAGCGTTTTTTGAGCATTGAACGAAATCGAGCCGAAGGACATTGCCGAAAACATAATCGGGGTTTCGAGCTTTACCTGCGGCGGCATAACCGTCTTGAGCCTTCCGTCCTCGGTGAACTCTATCTTGTCGGGCTTTCTGCCGAGGAAGGTTCTTATCTCCATAGGCTCTCTCAAGGGGTCTATGGAGGGGTTTGTTACCTGACTCGCGTTTAAAAGCATTTTATCCCAATAAATCGGATACGGCTTATTGTTTGACATACCCGAGAGCAAAACGCCGCCGGTAGTCGCCTGCTTTATAATTTCTTTCTGCGCCGTCGGAGTCCAGTTAGCGTGGTCGCGATACGCCATATCGTATTTTACGATTTTTATCGCGTGCGACGGACAAATCACGGCACAGCGATGGCACGCCACACACTTTCTCTCATCAGCCAAAACGGCTTTTTTATCCTTCGAGAAAAAATGCACCTTGTACGAGCATTCCTTGACGCATGCACCGCAAAGCGTACAGCGGTCGCGGTTTCTCTCTATATCAAATTCGGGAACGGTAAAATCCATTATCTGTCGCCCTCCCTTGCAAACGGAATAAATATCGGAGTGCCGCCGTCAACCGCGGCTATTTTTTCGGGATCGGGGCAAATTATGCGTATAGCCGATTCCTCTGACGCAAAATATGTTTTGTTACCCTTTTCCGCAGTGATAAGCGAACGCAGTTTAAGCCTGTCGTTAAGAGCGAGCAAGCCGTGCTTTGAGCCTACCAATATCGAGAACGGACCGTTTATCAGCGCGCTTGAATACGCAGTCCTGAGAACGGTGTATACCTTCTGCTTTTCCTCGGGCATACGGTCTATAACATCCCATTCGGGTGCCGCCAATATCTGCGCCGCCGTATCAAGTCTTAAGCCCTGACGCCTTACAAGCAAATCAAAAAGATAGGTTATAACCTCGGTATCGGTCTGTAAATTACAGCGATAACCGAATTGCTCAACGTAACGTCGATTTGCGTCATAGCTTGAAATCTCGCCGTTATGGACTATTGACCAGTCAAGCAGCGTAAACGGGTGCGCGCCGCCCCACCAGCCGGGAGTGTTCGTGGGAAATCTGCCGTGAGCGGTCCACGTGTGAGCCTTGTAGTTTTCAAGCATATAATATTCGCCGACATCCTCGGGGTAGCCGACGGCTTTAAACGCGCCCATATTTTTTCCGCTTGAAAAAACGAACGCACCGTCTATCTCGTTATTTATTTTGATAACACAGCGAGCCGTGTACTCGTCCTCGTCAAAGTCGTTCTTTTTGATTTTACTGGCCGGTACGGCTCCGAAATATCGCCATATAAGCGGCGCGTGGTGTATTGACTTTACCTTACGTGTAGGTATCTGCTCAAAATTCTCTATGTCAAAATGTCTGAATAAAAACTCCTCGGTTTTAATTCGTGCGTCATTGTCGTCATAAAAAATATGGAAAGCAAACAAATCCTCATAGTCGGGATAAATCCCGTAAGCCGCAAAACCGCCGCCGAGACCGTTTGAGCGGTCGTGCATCAGCGCAATGCAGTCTATTATATCCGTGCCGTCAAAGCGTTCGCCCGTTCTGTCGATTATCGCCGCGATGGCACAGCCGGACGGTATACGCACTTCGCCTTCTTTTTTGAGCATAAAAACATCTCCGGTTTTAATTTATTGCATATTGCAAAATGAAAGTTTTGCGTCCGCGACTTTCACTTTGATATAAATATGGGAAATATTTTATATCGGATTTTAATTTTTTTCAAGTGGATTAGCCCTTGTTTTTCAACAATTACACAGAAAAAGCAGATTGCAAGAACACTGTTTTTGATTTTTGCGTTTTTTATATAATTTGACTAAATATTTTTTGTAAAATTCATTTTGCAGTATTCAAGTGAATTCAAGCTCACCGAACACCACAAAATGGGGCGAACGACAACACTCTCAAAAACGTCGAATTTCGCTGTATTCTTTGATTTTTTCGCCGTAATGTGATTTAATATTTACTGTGCGCAACGCGGAATGATGCAGCGCTGTTAACGTTTTTAATCGGAGGAATAATTTATGATAGGAATAGTTGATGTAGGCGGAGGTATGCGCGGCGTTTTCGGCTGCGGCGTCACCGATTTCCTTTTGGATAACGATATAACCTTTGACTACTGCCTGGGCGTATCCGCCGGGAGTGCCAATTTAGCGTCCTATGTATCAAGGCAGCGCGGCAGAAATTACAGATACTACACCAAATACTCGCTGCGTCCCGAATATATGAGCGCATTCAATTTTGTAACAAAGCACTCGTTTTTTGACCTCGACTATGTCTATTCCGTGCTATCCGATTCCGACGGTGAGGACCCATTGGATTACAAAACTCTTTCGCAGTCAAATCAAATCTACAAGGCTGTTGCCACCAACGGCGAAACGGGAGAGCCGCATTACTTTACAAAGGACGATTTCCGTCAGGACTTCTATGAGCCGTTAAAGGCCTCGAGCGCGATACCCGGTGTTTGCAAGCCCGTAAGCATAGACGGCACCGACTACTTCGACGGCGGGGTTTCCGACCCGATCCCCGTTGAAAAGGCACTTGCGGACGGCTGCGACCACGTATTTCTCATATTGACAAAGCCGATAGATTTCGTCAAAAAGCCCGAAATGTTCAAGAGTGCATACACAAAGGTATTGAAAAAATATCCCGCCGTTATCAAAAAGCTGAATATACGCCACGAAACATATAATAACGAAATCAAAAAAGCACTTGAATTATCAAAAGAGGGTAAGGTCACGATTATAGCTCCGGATGACGGATATTCCGTCACCGCATTTACAAGAAATCTACGAGAATTAAATCATCTTTACAACGAGGGCTATATAAAGGCGGGAGAAATTCTTAAAAATAAGGGTTATCTGTGATTTTTTGTCTATATCGCTGAAATAATCGTTACTTATCTTATTACTGTTGAAATTTGCTTAATATTAGTATAGTATAGACAAAGAGAAGTTTAAAAAACGCATTTTTTCTCAATATATTTGGAGGTTTTGTATGAATTATTCACTTTCCAAGAAGAAAGCAAAAGAGCTCGTCGAAGCAAAACTTTCTCACTTTATGGGAGTTTCTCCCGAGGAGGCTACCGACGAGCAATACTATAAAGCTATTGCTCTTATCGTCCGCGACATGATGAGTCAGGGTAGAACCGAATTTTCGGAAAAGGCCGCAAAGGCGGGAACGAAAAAGGTTTACTATCTCTGCATGGAATTCCTCATGGGACGTTCTCTTAAAAACAATCTTTACAATTTAAATCTCACAGACGTTTTCGCGAGTGTTCTCGCCGACTACGGAGTTAAGCTTGAAAATCTTTATGAGTGCGAACCGGACGCAGGTCTCGGCAACGGCGGCCTCGGCAGACTTGCCGCCTGCTATCTTGACGCGCTCGCAACCGACGGATACCCTGCAAGAGGATATTCCATACTTTATGAATGCGGAATTTTCAAGCAGAAGCTTGTTGACGGCTGGCAGACCGAGCTTCCGGACTTTTGGCTTCCGGGCGGCGAGGTTTGGCTTGTCCCCCACGAAGAGAGCGCACTTGAGGTTCGCTTTGAGGGCAACGTAAACGAATCGTGGGACGGCGGTTTCCACCATGTAGACGTTGAGAATTACAAACCCGTACAGGCGGTTCCGTATGATATGTACGTTGCGGGTAAAGACGGAAAGGGAATTTCCGTGCTTCGCCTTTGGGCCGCTAAAGCACCGGCTCTTGATATGACCCTCTTTAATCAAGGCGACTATATGCGCGCTATGGAGCAAAACGCCATGGCCGAAGTCATTTCAAAGGTTCTCTACCCTGCCGACAACCACCCCGAGGGCAAGAGTCTTCGTCTTCGCCAGCAGTATTTCCTTGTATCGGCGTCAATTCAGGATATAGTTCACAGACATCTGCGCGTATTCGGCACAATGGATAACTTCCCCGAAAAGGTTGCCATCCACATAAACGACACGCACCCGACGCTCGCAATACCCGAACTTATGAGAATACTCCTCGACGAATGCGGCTACGGCTGGGACGATGCATGGAAGATAGTCACAAAATCCGTGGCTTACACCAACCACACCGTTATGAAAGAGGCTCTCGAATGCTGGCCGGAGGATATTTACAGCCGCCTGCTTCCGAGAATTTATCAGATAACAAAAGAGATAGACAATCGTCTGCGCTCCTTTGTATGGCAGGCAACAAACAATGCCGATCAGGTTGAGAGAATGGCTGTTGTTTCAAACGGCGTTATACGAATGGCTAATCTCTGTGTTGCATCTTCGCACAGCGTAAACGGCGTTTCGGCGCTCCACAGCGAAATTCTTAAGGAAACCGTATTCCACGATTTCTACGTTCTCACGCCCGACAAATTCAAAAATGTCACAAACGGTATTGCCCACAGACGTTGGCTCTGCCAATCAAACCCCGAGCTTACCGCACTTCTCACCGAGCTTATCGGCGGCGGCTTTGTGTATGACGCAAACGAGCTTTTAAAGCTCCGTGAATTCAAGGACGATGAAAAGGTTCTCGAAAAGCTGCGTGAAATCAAGACGCACAACAAGGAGCATTTTGCCGCACTCGTTAAGAAAAATACCGGCATAGAGCTTGATCCGACCTCAATTTTTGACGTGCAGGTAAAGAGACTTCACGAGTACAAGCGTCAGCATCTCAACGCGCTCAATATTCTTGCCGATTACCTTATGATCAAGGCAAATCCGAGTATTGACTATACTCCGCACACTTACATCTTCGGCGCAAAAGCAGCCGCAGGCTACTATATGGCGAAGAAAATAATCAGCTTTATATATGCTCTCGGCGAAATGATAAACAACGACCCCGACGTAAACGGCAGACTCAAGGTTGTTTACATTGAGGATTATAACGTAACAATGGCCGAAAAGCTTATGCCGGCCGCCGACATTTCGGAGCAGATTTCTCTTGCCGGCACAGAGGCGAGCGGTACGGGCAATATGAAGCTTATGCTCAACGGCGCCATAACCCTCGGCACAATGGACGGTGCAAACATTGAAATCCATGACGCCGTAGGCAGCGACAACATCTTTATTTTCGGCATGAAAACTCCGGAGGTAAACGAGCTCAAGCGCCGCGGCTACAACCCGATGAATTACTACAACAACAATCAAGAGCTGCATAACGTCATTGACTTCATCGCGAAAAATGATATTGCAGGAAAGCGTTTCCCCGAAATTGCCAACATCATCAACAATGACCCGTATATGGTTCTTGCAGATTTTGCCGATTACAGACGTGTGCAGCAGTACGCCGCTTCCGTTTGGGCAGATAAGAAAAAGTGGCAGCAGATGTCGCTTATGAACATCTCCGGTGCAGGCATCTTCTCGGCAGACAGGGCAATACATGAATATGCCGATAACATTTGGCATACAAAATCCGCATTCAATGGCGAGACATACCCGATAGCTGAGCCTGCAAATGTAAAAAAAGAGGCAGCCGAACAAATCACAGAGAAAAAAGCTGCAGAGGCGAAAACCCCTGAAAAAAAAGCAGAAAAAAAGCCAGCAGAAAAAAAGCCGACAGAAAAAAAGCCGACAGAAAAAAAGCCGACAGAAAAAAAGCCGGCAGAAAAAAAGCCGACAGAAAAAAAGGCAGTCGCAAAAACAGCCGCTTCCGCAGGCAAAAAGGCTAAGAAAAAGAAAAAATAAAATCGCAGCAGCATAAACGTAAAGGCGTCATCAAAATTTTGATGACGCCTTTTTATTATATAATACATTGCGGCTTTTCAGAGGCTTATTTGCCTTCGTGAGCCTTGGCCTCCTTCAGCGCGCAGACAAGCTGGTCGGGGCAAGATGTGTTTTTAAACCCACACTTGATTCCAGAGAAAGCCTTTTCGACCTCCTCCACGGATTTACCGCGAACTATCGCCGAAATACCCTGAAGATTTCCGTTACATCCGCCGTAGAACTTAACATCCTTGATAACATCTCCGTCAAGCTCCACATCTATTTGCCTTGAGCAGGTTCCCTTGGTTTTATAGCTATACATCATTTTAGCTCCTTTCCTATTTCATCCGAGAGCCGTGAAAGCTCCTCCATTGAGAGCTTTTCCGCTCTCACCGTAGGCGACAGTCCTGCACGCTCTATTGCCGCCGCCGCTGCCTCCTTTGATATGCAAAGTCCGCCCGACAAGCCGTTTACAGCTGTTTTGCGACGCATTGAAAATGCCGCCTTGACCGTATTGAAAAATACTTTTTCGCTCTTAGGAGTCACCCTTTTGCCGTCAAGAAGCGTCAATTCAATCACCGCGCTGTCAACCTTCGGACTCGGTATAAAACTCTCTCTCGGGACGGGAAACAAGAGCCTTGCATCGGCATAATAATTCACGCCTACCGTTACCGCACCGGAATTTTTACCGCCGACCTCGGCGCAGAATCTGTCTGCCGCCTCTTTTTGAACCATAACCACTATTTTTTTAAGCGGCAGCTGCTCGGACAGCAGTTTCATAATTACGGGTGAAGTGATATAATACGGCAAATTTGCACACACCGTCACTTCGCTGCAATCGGCAAACTTCTCGGATATAAGCTTTTTTAAATCAAGCTTTAAAATATCGTCGTTTACTATTTCCACATTATTACAGTCACAAAGCGTTTCGTGAAGCACCGGCAAGAGCCGCTTGTCAAGCTCTACCGAAACGACCTTTTCAGCGCGCTTCGAAAGCTCGCTCGTCAGCACCCCTATGCCTGGTCCGACTTCAAGCACTCCGTAAGACTTGTCTTTTGCCGCGGCGTCTGCCATACGCGGACAAACGCTGCTGTCGATTAAAAAGTTTTGCCCGAGAGATTTGGAAAACGCAAAGCCGTGCCGTGCGAGAACAGATTTTACAATATTTATATCAGCTAAATCAACAGACATCTTTTTTAACCTTTTCGAGTCTTTCCATACCGAGTACGATATTTTCATCGGAGGGTGTGGTGTAATTCATACGGAAGCAATTAGTGGTGTCGCCGTCCTCCACCATAAATGCAGTACCGGGAACAACAGCCACCTTTTCCTTAATGGCTCGCTTTACAAAGTCAAGCATATCGATTTTTTCGGGAAGCTCGCACCAGACGAACATTCCGCCCTCGGGGCGTACATACGATACAAGGTCGCCGAGCTTTTCATCTATAAGGTCACACATAAGAGTCATCTTACGGCGGTAAATATCGCGGATTTTGCCTATATGCGCTTCAAAATCGGTAGTGCTCATCCACTCGTATACAAGCATCTGATTAAACATTGCCGTGTGAACATCCTGCCCCTGCTTGCAGACTGTCATCTTTGCGACAATCGGCTCCGGAGCTATTACGTAAGCAACGCGGATACCCGGTGCCAACACCTTTGAGAAGGAGCCGGCGTATATTACGATACCGTCCTCATCCATGCTCTTGACGGTAGGTACATTTTCACCCGACACACGCAAATCGCCGTATGGGTTGTCCTCTAAAATTAACACGCCGTATTTTTTGGCAAGTTCATACAAGGTCTTTCTTTTTTCGAGTGACATAGTTCTGCCGGACGGATTTTGAAAATTGGGTATGGTGTAAATAAAACGCACGTTCTTATTCTCTTTAAGAACCTTTTCAAGAGCGTTCATATCCATACCGTCCTCTTCAACCGGAACGCCCTTAAGCTTGCAGCCGTAAGAGCGGAAGCAGTTAAGCGAGCCGATAAACGACGGATTTTCACATACGATTATATCGCCGAAATTGCAGAGTGATTTCGTTGCCAAATCCATAACCTGAGTAGCTCCCGAGGTTATGATAAGCTTATCGAAGTCTCTTCCTATATTGTTCTTTTTCTTCATATAATCGGCAACGGTTTTTCTGAGCGGCTCATAGCCCTCGGTAACGCCGTACTGAAGAGCCGTTATAGGCTCGTTCTCAAAAATTTTTGCGCTGATACGTCTTACGTCGTCTACGGGGAACGCCGCGACGTCGGGATTGCCTGCGGCAAACGGAATTATCGCAGGGTCTGCCGTAGCCTTTAATATTTCACGGATTGCGGACGGCTGAAGAGCCGAAATTCTGTCCGAAAATACATATTCCATAATATTTTGCATCTCCTTGGGTGATAGTGACCTTACACATAAAGTACAACAATGATTATAACACAACGCGCCGAATATAACAAGCGCGGCGCATACTGTTTCAGATATACCGAAAAGACAAAACGGATGCAAAGGAAACCTTCACACCCGTAGTTTTTATTTGTCCCACAGGACTATTTTACCCTCTTTTCGCGTTTTGTTCATATCAATAAGTCTCTGATTTTCACTTCCGCGAAATCTCAATGAAATATTCCTTTTGGTCTCTACGAATTCGCCGTCAACAAGCACATCGAGCATAGACAGCATCTCATTTGTAACCTCGCACACGGCGCGGCTGTCGCCCGTCAACTCTTCATAGGTGAACCCTGAAAAGCTCCACACGGTCTTTTGCGGCAGTTCTTTTTTTATACGCCGAAGCAGTTTTACGAGTTCACGCTGATTTTCCGGCTCAAACGGCTCTCCTCCGAGAAGAGTTATGCCGTCTACATAGTCCGGCCTTAAGGACTCGATTATTTCATCCTCGGTCTTTTTTGTGTACCTTTCGCCGTAATCGAAGTTCCACGTTTCGGGTTGGAAACAGCCCTTGCAGTGGTGTGTGCAGCCCGATACAAAAAGCACCGTGCGCACGCCCACTCCGTTTGCGATGTCACATTTTTTAATAGCACCGTAATTCATTACAGATGAAGCACTCTTTCTTTTATTTCCTGAGTTCTGCCCTGATTCCAGAACTGAGAACCGATATAGCCGCAGGTACGTCTTGCAACGTTCATCTTAGACTGATCCTCATTGCCGCAGTTGGGGCAACGCCACACAAGCTTGCCGTCCTCCTCGACTATCTGTATTTCTCCGTCATAGCCGCACACCTGGCAATAATCCGACTTTGTATTAAGCTCGGCGTACATAATATTGTTGTAGATAAACTTCATTACCTCAAGCACCGCGGGGATGTTCTGCTGCATATTGGGCACCTCAACGTACGAAATGGCACCGCCCGGCGAGAGCTTTTGGAATTTGGATTCAAGCTCAAGTTTACTGAATGCGTCTATCTTTTCGGTGACGTGGATATGATAGGAGTTTGTGATGTAATTTCTGTCTGTAACGCCCTTTATGATACCGAAACGGTTCTGAAGACATTTTGCGAATTTATACGTTGTGGACTCAAGCGGTGTACCGTAAATAGAATAGTCTATATTCTCGGCAGCCTTCCACTCGGCGCAAGCGTCGTTAAGCCTTTGCATTACGCGCAGACCAAACTCCTCGCCCTCTTTTTCGGTTAATTTTTTGCCTTTTATCTCATAAACGCACTCCCAAAGTCCGGCATAGCCGAGCGAGAGCGTGGAATAACCGCCGTGAAGAAGCTTATCGATAGGCTCGCCCTTTTTGAGCCTTGCAAGCGCACCGTACTGCCAGAGTATGGGGGCTGCGTCGGAGAGTGTGCCCTCAAGTCTTTCATGGCGGCACTGAAGAGCTCTGTGGCAAAGCTCAAGTCTTTCATCGAGAACCTGCCAGAATTTTTCTTCGCTCTTGTTGCCGTCACGTGCGGCTGTGCAGGCGACATCTACGAGATTTATGGTTACAACACCCTGATTGAATCTGCCGTAATATTTCGGCTTACCGTTTTCATCGACGTACGGAGTTAAGAAGCTGCGGCAACCCATGCAGGTATAGCAGTTACCGTTGCCGTTCTTATCGATCTTAAGCTTCAACATAATTTTTTCCGAAATATAATCGGGAACCATTCTCTTTGCCGTACACTCGGCGGCAAGCTTTGTGAGATACCAAAATCTCGAATCCTCGGTTATATTGTCCTCTTCAAGCACGTAAATAAGCTTAGGGAATGCGGGAGTGACCCATACGCCCACCTCATTTTTGGTGCCCTTTATACGCTGCTTTAAAACCTCTTCGATTATTATTGCAAGGTCCTTTTTCTCCTGCTCGTTTTTAGCCTCGTTGAGATACATAAAGACGGTTACAAACGGTGCCTGACCGTTTGTGGTGAGAAGAGTTACGACCTGATACTGTATAGTCTGAACGCCGCGCTTGATCTCGTCGCGGACGCGCTTTTCGACAAGGCTCTTAACCTGCTCGTCGTCTGCATCTATGCCGAATTCTTCCATCTCGGCTCTCACCTGACGTGTTATTTTTTCGCGCGAAATCTGAACGAACGGAGCCAAATGTGCAAGTGAAATCGACTGACCGCCGTACTGATTTGAAGCAACCTGTGCTATTATCTGCGTAGCTATATTGCAAGCAGTAGAAAACGAATGAGGCTTCTCTATCATGGTCCCCGAAATAACGGTACCGTTTTGGAGCATATCCTCCAAATTTACAAGGTCGCAGTTGTGCATATGCTGAGCGAAATAGTCGGCGTCGTGGAAGTGAATAAGGCCTTCCTCGTGAGCCTTTACTATATCCTCGGGAAGAAGAATTCTCTTGGTTAAATCCTTGCTGACTTCGCCCGCCATATAGTCACGCTGAACCGAGTTTACGGTAGGGTTCTTATTGGAGTTTTCCTGTTTAACCTCTTCGTTATTGCACTCGATAAGAGATAAAATCTGGTTGTCGGTGGTATTTGAGGCACGGGCAAGGTTTCTGGTGAAGCGATAGCGGATATATCTCTTGGCGGTCTCGGGAGCACCCTGCAAAATGATGTGGGTTTCGACAAGCTCCTGTATCTCTTCCACGGAGAGAGCGCGATTCATTTCGTTACAGTGATCCTCTATAACAAGAGAAATATAATCTATCTGCCTGTCGGTAAGCTCAGGCGTGCCGTCCGTCTCGTTATTCGCCTTAGCTATGGCGTCCTTTATCTTTTGACGGTCAAATGTCTCCTCGGCGCCGTTCCTCTTGATGATTTTCATTACTTCTGCCCCTTTTATGATTGATTTATATACAATTAATTTTTTCGCGCAGTCATATGTTTTTGTCGCGTTATAAATATATATTACTACACACAGATTCTTTTTGCAAGAGCAAAACACAACATCTATGAATTTTTTGAGTATTTTTCAGTTTCAACAACTATATATTGTGATAGTTTATAACTAAAACCGCTCTTTGCACAAAAAATATTTTTTCTTTTGTGCAACATAGACATTAAAATTTGATATTACTTTTACAGCATTAAAAATGTCGTAAAAAGGAAAAATCGGACAAAAAAAGAGCCGCCAAACGGCGGCTCTCGATTTTTCTTAAATTACGCTTTGTCTGCGCAGCCGAGAACAGTCTCGATTTTATGAGAAACAACCTCTTCGATAAGGTCTCTTGCCGGAGCAAGATACTTACGGGGATCAAAATCGCCGGGTTTCTCAATAAAGTGCTTACGGATAGCAGCCGTCATAGCTATACGGATATCGGAGTCTACGTTTATTTTGCAGACAGCCATTTTAGCAGCCTCACGAAGCATATCCTCGGGGATACCGATAGCATCGGGCATCTGTCCGCCGTACTCATTGATCATCTTGATGTGATCCTGATTTACAGAGCTTGCGCCGTGGAGAACAATCGGGAAACCGGGAAGCTTTTTGCCGACTTCTTCAAGAATGTCAAAGCGGAGCTGCGGCTTCTGACCGGGCTTAAACTTATATGCGCCGTGGCTTGTACCGATAGCAATTGCAAGCGAATCAACGCCTGTTCTCGTAACGAAATCAAGCACCTGCTCGGGCTTTGTGAAGGAAGCGTCCTCTGCGCTTACGTTAACCGCGTCCTCGATACCGGCAAGAGTACCAAGCTCGCCCTCAACAACTACGCCGTGAGCATGAGCATATTCAACTACCATCTTTGTAAGAGCGATATTCTCTTCATAGGGAAGAGATGAACCGTCTATCATAACCGAAGTAAATCCGCCGTCTATGCAAGCCTTGCAGGTCTCAAAATCGGGACCGTGATCAAGGTGAAGGGCTATCGGAAGACCGGTCTCCTCTGCGGCAGCCTTAACCATAGCTACAAGATAATTGTGAGAAGCATATTTTCTTGCGCCTGCGGAAACCTGAAGAATTACGGGCGCATTATGCTTTTTGCAAGCTCTTGTGATACCCTGGATAATCTCCATATTGTTGACGTTGAAAGCGCCTATTGCATAGCCGCCCTCATAAGCCTTTTTGAACATTTCTGTCGTTGTTACCAATGGCATTGAAAGTCACTCCTTGAGTTTTTATATTATTTGATTGATTGTTTTTTCAGCACTTAAATACCCCTTCAAGTGCGAACATATTATAACTCACAGTATCGGATATGTCAAATCATAATCTTTAAAATCAACAGTATTTTGCGGGCTCATTTTTGAAAGCTGCTTTGCAAAGCTGTTTTTCGCTGTCGAAGGCGCAAAGCATAAAATAAAACGGCACATACAGTGCCGTTTTACAAGCTTGATTATTCAATTAAACTCCGAGGCCTTACGCCATGCTCTATTCGGAAAGATACGCCTCGGCTTTCAGCAGTGTAGCCTTTACTCTGTATGAGGTTATCACGATTTTTATTCTGCGTGCGGTTTTCACACGCCTTAAAAGACAAATTTTCTTGTAACCTATAACCGTGCCTTTACAAAGTTTTTTCCATCTGCCGTTTTTCTCGCAGTAAATCTTAAACGACTCTATCTGCTGACCCGTTGCGATATTTTCCTGAAGCACAAGCTTATCGAAGTTTACGGGTTTTCCGAAATCCACTACGATTTCCGGCTCTTCATCGTCCGACGCGGCCTGCCAATAAAGCGAGTCGTCGTCCTCTATTATGTTTTTGGCGAGATGCTCGCTGTCAATTTCGCTTGACGAGGTCGCCTTAGCGTCAGAAGCAAGATTTTTCGGAAAGCGGCGTTTTAAAAGTCTGCCGAAGCTGTCGAGCGTCAGCTCATCCGTCTTTGCTATCTTACCGCGTTTATCGGGCGGAATATTGAGGAGCAAAGCGGCGTTTCCTCCTACCGACTTTATATAAATATCGTAGAGCTTCTTTAAAGATTTGACCTTTGTATCCTCGTTTTCGTGGTAAAACCAGCCCGGACGAATTGAGACGTCTACTTCGGCGGGATACCATATAAAGGCGGTTTCGCCCTTTATCGCCTTGCGCGAACCGAGGTCAAGAGTCATCTCATTGTGTTTTTTACGGAACTTCTCGTCGTCAACCTTTTGCGATTTTTCGGCGATATAGTCGTTTTTGGAAAGCCATGCCGGCACAACGCTCCACTCGGATGAGCGGCACACGCCCGCTTCGTTGCCTATCCAGCGAACATCGGGTCCGCTGACGCAGATAACCGCATTCGGCTGAAGCTCTCGAACAAGAGCATAGTAACCGTTCCAATCGTATTTCTGAACCTTACCGTTAGGGCCCTCGCCGCACGCGCCGTCAAGCCACACGCAAAAGATGTCGCCGTAGTTTGTAAGAAGCTCACGGAGCTGGTTTTTGTAATAAGTATTATATGCTGCTCCGCTGCCGTAGGTTTTTTCGTGTCTGTCCCACGGGGACAGATACACGCCGAAGCCGAGAGAATACTTGCGGCAAGCCTCTGCGACCTCCTTTACAATGTCGCCGTTTCCGTCTTTAAACGGGCTGTTCTTAACGGAATAGTCCGTGTACTCGGACGGCCAAAGGCAAAAACCGTCATGATGCTTGCAGGTTAATATCAGCGCCTTCATCCCGGCGCTCTTTACCGACATTGCCCATTGTTCGGCGTCAAAATCGGTGGGATTAAAAACCTCGGGCGGCGTTTTGCCGTCGCCCCATTCTTTACCCGTAAACGTATTCATTCCGAAATGACAAAAAGCGTAAAATTCGGTTTTTTGCCACTTTAACTGTCTTTCCTCCGGGACTATACCGGCAGCTGTTTCAAAATCCTGCATTAAGATATCCTTCCGATGATTATGATTTTCCGAGCGTAACTATATGTATTGCGCCTGTCGGGCAGCCTGCGGCACACTTTCCGCAGCCGACACACTTATCGTAATCCACGTGCGCCGTGTTGTTTTCAACCGTAACCGCGCCTACGGGGCAAACCTTTTGGCACTTCATACAGCCTATGCAGCCGACCTTGCATTCTTTTCTTGTGAATGCGCCCTTGTTGTGATTTTTACAGGTTACCGCAGCCTTTTTTTCGTACAGCGGTAAAAGCTCGATAAGCCCCTTAGGGCAGGTATTTATGCATTTTTTACAAGCTCTGCAAAGAAGCGGATCAACTCTCGCGACACCGTCGCAAATGCTTATTGCGCCGTACTCGCAGACGTTTACGCAATCGCCGTAGCCTATGCAGCCGTATACGCAGTCCTTGGGTCCTCCGAAGAGCTGATTTGCCATTTTGCAGCTTCTCTGCCCCTCATAGTTAAGCTTGAGTTTACTGTTTTCGTGGGTGCCGTTGCAGTGAACAAACGCCGCCATCGGCTTAATGTCGCCTGCCTCCACGCCGAGCACCGCAGCTACACCTTTGGCAGCGTCGGCTCCGCCCGGAGCGCAGAGATTAGTCTCTTTTGTCTTGCCCTCCGAAAGTGCCGCGGCATAACCGTCGCAGCCCGAAAAGCCGCACGCGCCGCAGTTTGCACCGGGGAGACATTCTCTTATTTTTTCGGCGGTTTCATCCTTCGGAACAGCCATAACTATGCTCGCCACGGCAAGACCGAGTCCGCATATAAGACCTATGCCCGCAACAAGGATAACAGCCAATAAAATCGTGTTCATTTAAAAGCCCCCCTTATGCAAATATGCCTTCGACAAGGCCGGAAAAGCCGAGGAACGAAAGAGAAGTAAGACTTGCGGCAACAAGCGTTATGGGCAAGCCCTGCAAAAATTTCGGTATATCCGCCGTTTCAAGCTTTTCTCTTACTCCGGCGAACATTACCATAGCTACAAGGAAGCCTACGCCCGAACCGAAGGAGTTTACAAGACCCTCAAGGAAGGTGTAGCCCTCGGTTATATTGAGTATGGTAACACCGAGCACGGCGCAGTTTGTTGTTATAAGCGGAAGATATATGCCGAGCGCCTTATAAAGCGACGGAATATATTTTTTCAAGGTTATCTCAATAAGCTGAACCAAAGCGGCTATTACAAGGATGAACACTATCGTCTGAAGATAGCCGAGCCCGTGATTATCAAGAAATGTATTTAACGGGTAAGTAACCGCCGAAGAGATGACCATTACGAAAATTACCGCAAGGCTCATACCGACGGCTGTATTTAGTTTTTTGGATACGCCGAGAAACGGGCATATACCGAGGAATTTGGAGAGTATGTAGTTGTTTGTAAGAATAGCGGTCAAAATTATGGACAAATATATTTTCATTATTCAGCCGCCTCCTTTTTCTCATTTTCGCACTTGTCGCCGCTGTCTTTAAGACTGCACGAAGCCGCCATGGGGCAGCTGCCGCACGAATGGAGTTCCGCCTTCGGCTTACCCTTCTTTTCGGCAAGGCGGTTTGCACATGCCATAACCAAGCCGAACACAAAGAAGCCGCCGGGAGCCAATACAAATATCGTCATAGGCGGTATGGATTCGGGAAGCACTTGGAAGCCCAAAAGCTTGCCTGCACCGAGAAGCTCTCTGACGCCGCCCATTATTATGAGCGCACAGGTAAAGCCTATGCCCATACCGAGACCGTCGGCAGCCGAACGTATAACGCTGTTTTTGCCTGCGAACGCCTCGGCTCTGCCGAGAATTATGCAGTTAACGACTATAAGGGGCAAATACACGCCGAGCATATCATTAAGCGCCGGCAAATACGCCTTAACAAGCATTTGCACTATCGTTACAAAGCCGGCTATAACAACTATGTAGCAGGGAATTCTTACCTTTGAAGGAATTACCTTGCGAAGTGCCGAAATTACTATGTTTGAGCAAACCAAAACTATGGCAGCCGAAAGCCCCATACCTATGGCACTCTCAAGCGATGTGGTGGTGGCGAGTGTGGGACACGTTCCGAGAACAAGTCTTAAAACCGGGTTTTCCTTTAAAAGTCCCTTGGAAAACTCCTGAAATATCGTTTTCTTTTCAGCCAACCTTCTCGCCTCCTATCTGTGAATAAAGACTGAGCGCCGTATTAACCGCCGACGTGACCGCCTTTGATGTTATCGTAGCTCCCGTAAGAGCTTGAATTTCGGTATCGGACGCGCCGTTTTTGGAAACGCCTATCGTACCGGATTTTCCTATGTACTGATTTATAAAGCTCTCGTTTTTGGCATTCATACCGAGACCTGCCGTCTCGCTTATCGAGAGTATTGACACGCCCGTAACCTTTCCGCTCGTATCAACGCCTACCATAAGGTCAATGTCGCCGCCGTAGCCCTTTGCCGAGGTTTTGAACACATAACCTATTGTGTCGCCGGAGGCAGTTCCCTCATAGTAGGTGTAGTCCTTGCCGTCGGCACTCACCGTAAGAGCGTCCGAAAACTCGTCTGCCGAGGCTAAGACCTCTGCCTTTGTTTTATCCTCTGTCTCTTTTGACAGCTTTTGTATCTGCGGGGCCGTAAGCATATTTGTGACCGCCAGAAGAGCGGTGACCACAAGGCAAATCACAAAGAGTGAAACGGTAGGAATCAAAATGTCCTTTGCGGTGAATTTCTTTTTCATCACGCTGCCGCCTCCTTTTTCTCTTTTTTCTCCTTGAGAGTTCCGAAGGGCTTTGGAGCTGTGAGATGCTCAATATGCGGAACGAGAATATTCATAAGAATTATTGAGAATGAAACGCCCTCGGGCAAATTTCCGAATATTCTAATGAGAGACGTTACAATTCCGCATCCCACGGCAAATATTATTTTTCCCTTTGTGCTTATCGGCGAGGTGCTGTAATCGGTAGCCATAAATACAGCACCGAGCAAAAGGCCGCCCGACAAGAGCTGATATGCCGTAAAGGTAAGACTGCCCTTGCCCGCTATCAGCATTATTACGGCAACTGTGCCGACAAAACAGAGCGGAATTACGGGAGATATTACCTTACGTATTAAGAGATAGATAAATCCGAGCAGCAGCGCGACGGCGCACGTTTCGCCGAGGCAGCCCTCCCTTACGCCGAAGAACATATTTGTGAGCGTGGGAAGCCCCGCGGCATTTATTGCGGCATCTATATCGCCTGCTTTATACACGCTTGTCATCTGTGAAAGAGGCGTTGCGGACGTGACCGCGTCAACCGCGGCATTTCTCCAAGCAAACGGAGCCGGATAGTCGGACATCGCATTTGCAAACGACGTCATAAGCACGATTCTGCCTGCAAGCGCAGGGTTTACAAAGTTCTGACCTATGCCGCCGAAGAACTGCTTTGCGACGATAATTGCAACTGCGTCGCCGATTATTACCATCCAGATCGGCATTGTGGACGGCAAATTGAAAGCTAAAAGGATACCGGTTACCACAGCACTTAAATCGCCTATGGTATTATCTCTTTTCATAACCTTGCGCGCTATGTATTCAAACAAAACACATGAGAGGACGCTCACCGCCGTAACGAGCAGCGAACGGAATCCGAACAGCACCACCGACATTATAAGTGCCGGCATAAGGGCGATAATTACGTCGAGCATTATGCTTCTTGTTGTATCGACTGAACGCTTGTGAGGCGAAGGAGATACGGTAAGCTTTATATTTTCTTCACTCATTTTTTCTGCGCCTCCGATCTTACAATTGATTTTGCGTCACGCATAAACTGAACAAGCGGTTTGCCGGCAGGGCACGTATACGCGCACGAACCGCACTCCATACAAACCATTGCGCCCGCCTTTAAAAGATTCTTTACATCCTTTTGCACCGCGTACTTATGTATTACCGTCGGCTGAAGATACATGGGGCAGGCCTTAGCGCATCTGCCGCAGTGTATACAAGCCGTTTCCGTCTTAAGGCTCATATCGTCATCGGTGAAGGCAAGAATTGCGTTATTGCATTTTAATATCGGGTGGTGCGTATCGACTATCGAGGTACCCATCATGGGTCCGCCGGTAATTATTTTAACCGGGGGCTCGCGGAAGCCGCCGCACGCCTTGATGATGTAATCTATCTCGGTGCCTATCGGAACGCGCACATTCTGCGGAGCGGTTATGGCAGAACCGTCAACCGTAAGAGAACGCGATACAAGCGGCTTGCCCGATTTTAAATAGCGTGAAATAAATGCCGCCGAGGTCACGTTCATAACAACACAGCCCACGTCCGAGGGAAGCTTTCCGGGGGGAACGCGTCTGCCCGTTGCGGAGAGTATCATCATTTTCTCTGCACCCTGCGGGTATTTTGAGCGAAGAGGCATAACCTTAATTACGTCGTCGGGGTCGTCCTTTTCGGCTATTCTCTCAAGAATTTTGATGGCGTCGGGCTTGTTGTCCTCAACCGCTATTATGACCTTCTTGAAATTGAGCATATCCTTTAAAAGATGTACTCCGCTCATTACGTCCCACGAATTATCGAGACATTCACGGTAGTCAACCGTTATATACGGCTCACATTCCGCCGCGTTTATTATAAGTGTGTCAACGCTGCCGTCCTGCGGGAAATTGAGCTTTACATGAGTCGGAAAGCCCGCTCCGCCGAGTCCTACCGCGCCGGAAGCTCTGACGGCCTTTATCAGGTCATCGTGAGTTTCGACATTCGGCGGTGTAAACTCCGCCTCCTCCATAAGCCCGTCGTTTTCGATAATGACGGCTTGAGACACAATACCTTGAGCGGTTCTTATTTCCTTTACCGCCGTAACCTTACCCGACACGGACGCGTGCACGGGTGCGCTTACGTACTTATCGGTATCGCCTACTACCTGACCTACAAGAACTCTGTCGCCGACCTTTACCGTTGGCGTACACGGCGCGCCGATATGCTGGCTCATCGGAAGCGTAACCGTTTCCGGAGCCGGAATGCGTTTAACCTGCATATCCTTGGTGTGCTTTTCGTGCGAAACACTTACACCGCCTCTGACTTTTTTTACAGGTTTTATTATTTCAGAGCGCATTCATCTTCCTCCCTTTACAGCTTTATCTATATTATGAAGCTTTGGCATAACGGCCCTCAATATGCTTCCCGTGACGGCCCCCGTAACAAGAGCCGACAAAAGAAGCACCGGGGCATAGCCTATAACCGACTCTCCGGAAACCATAATCGCGGCAACCGAAAACTGCCCTGCATTATGAGCCAAAGCCGACAAAATACCTATTTCTATATATCCTGCGTTTTTCGAAAAACGAAATAACAAATACATCACAAGGGTGCTCAGCACTCCGCCTGCGAGTGACATAAAAAATGCCGTGGCACCGCGCGTAAGGAAAACAAACAGCGACTTTAAAAGCGTCACCGACAGTGCCGGTATAAGCCCGAATTCCGAGGCGGCAAACATAACCGCTATATTGGAAAAACCTGCCTTGGCTCCGGGCGGCATAAACGCAGCTGTCGGTATCAGCCCCTCAAGAAACGAGAGTGTTATTGCCACAGCCGCAGCTATACCCGTAAATGCGGCCTTATATGATTTTGTCTTAGTTATCTTCATATCAGTATGTAATCACGTCTATATTTTCGGTAGTGCCCTTTATGCTTACAACCGTTTTAAGCGGCACACACACGGCACTTTCCCCCGCGCGGCACAGCTTACCCGTTCTCATACATATCTTGTCTTTACACGGAGAGCTTTCAACCCATATTTCGCCGTTTTCGGCGGCTATTACAATACCGTTGTCGAGCGTAAACTCTCGCTTTTCCGTAATCTCATCGAGAGACAGCGTCAAAACGGTCACACCGTCCGACGTGACAACGGCGGTGAGCGATGTTTTCGACCTTGTGTATTTATACGCCGTAAGCACCGCAATTACCATAACCGTAATTATTATAAGCGCCGCTCCGTGCTTTCCCAAAAGCTTTCTTTCCATATCAGACAAGAGAGTAATCGCCGTTTGTTATTTTTAAATACGGCTTTATGCCGTCCGTCGCAAAGACGGTTTTATCCTTATAGACAAACACCGCGTCCGCATTGTACTTTTCGAGTATCGGCAGAGACTCTTCCTTTCCGAGAATAAAACAGAGCGTTGAGAGAGCGTCGCTCAGAAGCCCCGTAGGAGCCTTTATCGTAACACTTGTAAGCTCCGTTTGCACCGGATAGCCGGTGGTCAAATCCAAAATGTGAAAATATGTTTTTCCGTCCTCGGCGGTAAACTTCTTTTCATAATCGCCCGAGGTTGATATAAAAGCATCTGTAAGCGACAGCACCGCGAAATAATCGTTTTCCGTTTTGTACGGGTCGCGTATCCCTACATTCCAGCTTTTGCCTTTTTTCGGTAAGCCGTATGTCGCTACGCTGCCGCCGACGGAAATTACGGCACCCGTTATTTTGCCGCCCTGCGAATTTATTTCGTCTATTCTATTAACCGCCTCATCAAGTGCTATTCCTTTGCCCGCGGAGCCGAGATTGAGCTTTGCGCCGTCGGGGATATAAACTTTTTTGCCGTCGTCGAAAATCAATTTATCGTCACCGCATTTTTCTTTTGCGGATAAAATTTCATCTTCGCTCGGGAGGCGGAACTCGTCGGTATCAAAGCCCCAAAGCTCAGTCAGCGCCCCCGATAAAACGGCAGCCTTGCCGTGGGAATCGGAATACACGTCGCAAACGGTGCGAAGCTCATCATATGTCTCAGAGCTCACCGTTTCTCCGTGCTCGCCCGAGGAATTTACTCTGTATATATCGCTGCCCTCATAATTTTTTGAAATGCGCTCGTCTGTTTTAACCACTTCAGCCAAAAGGTTTGCGTTTTCCAACGCCTCGGAGTTTTTCCCGTAAAGCTTAATGCCTACAAGTGACCCCATGGAAAAGCCCGTCTGCTCCGCTGATTTTGTGTTTACCGCGCACGAAGACAGCTCAAACAGTAAAACAAGGCAAAACACAGCGGCAATAAGTTTTTTTAACGACCTTGCCAAGCTTGTTTCACCTCACAACTGCCTAATTCGACAACACTACAATTAAATATACAATATTTCAAGGGTTAGTTCAAGCAAAGTTTGAAAATTAACAAAGTTTGCCGTATAAAACTTCCCTTTTTGTCTCAAGCCTATAAAAATTCAGGGGAAGCAAGGCTAAAAGCGATGCTTCCCCGTAAAAACCGCGGATTTTTATTATGACAATTCAAATTGACCGGTATACAGCTGATAATATTTACCGTGCTGCTTAATAAGGTCATCATGACTGCCGCGCTCTATTATTTTACCGTGCTCAAGCACCATTATGGCGTCCGCATTGCGTACCGTGGACAAACGGTGAGCTATCACAAAGGTGGTTCTGCCGTTCATAAGCTTATCCATGCCCTTTTCTATAAGATGCTCGGTACGTGTATCTATGGAGCTTGTAGCCTCGTCAAGCACGAGCACGGGCGGGTCTGCCACAGCCGCTCTCGCAATCGCTATGAGCTGTCTTTGCCCCTGACTCAGGTTTGCGCCGTCGCCTGTTATAACCGTGTCGTAACCGTCGGGAAGTCTTGTTATAAACGAATCGGCATTGGCGAGTTTAGCGGCTTTTACAACCTCTTCGTGAGTTGCGTCAAGCTTGCCGTAGCGTATATTGTCTTCGATTGTACCCGTAAACAGGTGTGTATCCTGAAGCACCATCGAAAGCGAAGAGCGAAGGTCACCCTTGCAAATCTTTTGTATATTTATTCCGTCATAACGGATTTTTCCCTTTTGTATCTCATAAAAGCGATTGAGCAAATTGGTTATCGTGGTTTTGCCTGCGCCCGTTGAGCCGACAAACGCAATTTTCTGACCCGGCTTTGCATAGAGCGAAATGTCGTCGAGAACCGTCTTTTTGCCGTCATAGCTGAAGTACACGTTTTCAAACACAACGTCGCCCTCAAGCTTTTGATAGGTTACGGTGTTGTCGCCGCTGTGCGGATGCTTCCAAGCCCAAAGGCCCGTATGCTCCTTGCACTCGGTCAAATTACCGTTCTCGTCATATTTTGCGTTTACAAGCTTCACATAGCCGTTGTCCTCTTCCGGCTCTCTGTCGATAACGTCAAATATACGCTCGGCACCGGCTAAGGCCGCAAGAATGTTGTTGAACTGCTGAGAGAGATTTGCTATGGGCTGAGAAAACGATCTTGAATACTGCAAAAACGAGCTTATTGTACCGATTGTGGTAAAGCCGCCTATGCAGAGAAGTCCGCCTGCCATGGCAATCACGGCATAATTGATATTTGAGAGGTTACCCATTATCGGCATCAGAACACTTGCAAAGGTATTGGCGTTGGTAGAGGAATGCTTAAGCGCACCGTTAAGTGCGGCAAACTCCTCCTTGACATTTTCCTCGTGATTGAATACCTTTATGACCTTTTGACCCTCTATGGTCTCTTCTATATATCCGTTTGCAGCTCCGAGGTCCTTTTGCTGCTTCTTGAAGTACAGCGCGCTCTTGCCGCCTATAACCTTAATTACAATCAGCATAATTATAAGCATCAGAATTACAAGAAGAGTGAGCTGCCAGCTGAGATACAGCATCATGGCAAAGGTTGCGATAACGCTGATAACCGAGGAAATCACCTGCACAAAGCCGTTGCTCAGAAAATTTCGGACGGTATCGACGTCGTTTGTATAGCGGCTCATAAGGTCGCCGTGAGTATGCGTGTCAAAATAGCTTATAGGCAAATCCTGCATCTTGTCAAAGAGGTCGCGCCTTATCGTATTTACCGTTCCCTGCGACACCTTTATCATAATTCTTGCATACGCATAGGCCGATATCGCACTGAATATGAAAAGCATAGCCATTTTGGAAAGAGATAACGCAATAGCACCTATATCCGGCGTCATCGTACCGTTTGTCATGGGAATAAGATAGTTATCTATTACAATTTTAATGAAGTACGAGGACGCAATCATTCCGACCGAGCTTAAAAGGACGAAAATTATGACAAGCACCAACAGGCCCTTTGACTTACCGAGATAAGAAAAAAGCTTTGAAACGGTTTTGCCCATATTTTTCGGCTTTTGGAAGCCGCCTCTCGGGGCTCCGCCGTGGCCGCCCGGTCCGTTTTTAGGTTTCGGCATCAGTTTTCGCCTCCTTCGTCTTTGTTACCCTTTTGCTGCGAGGTATAGACCTCACGGTATATTTCGCTTCTCTCCATAAGCTCCGAGTGCGAACCCATATCGGTTATTTTACCGTCGTCGAGAACTATGATTTTGTCGGCGTCCTCAACGGAGCTTATTCTCTGAGCGATTATGATTTTTGTGGTATTCGGTATGTCATTTTTGAACGCCTCGCGAATTTTGGAATCGGTAAAGGTGTCCACAGCGCTTGTGGAGTCGTCCAAAATGAGTATTTTAGGCTTCTTCAAGAGAGCACGCGCAATACAAAGACGCTGCTTCTGACCGCCCGAAACATTAACGCCGCCCTGGCCGAGGTCGGTGTTGTAGCCGTCGGGGAAGCTCATTACAAAGTCGTGAGCCTGAGCTGCCTTACAGGCGTCTATTACCTCCTGATCGGTGGCGTTTTCGTTGCCCCAGCGGAGGTTATCAATAATTGTGCCCGAGAAAAGCACATTTTTCTGAAGCACCATACTTACGGCTTCACGAAGCTCAAAAAGCTTGTATTTTTTTACGTTTTCGCCGCCGACGAGAACCTCGCCGCCGGTCACGTCGTAAAGTCTCGGAATAAGGCTTACAAGCGTTGTCTTTGCGCTTCCCGTACCGCCTATAACGCCTACGGTTTCGCCGGAATTTATTTTAAAGCTCGCTCCGTCTATAACATTCTTTTTGCCGTCCGAGCTGTACTTAAAGCTGACATTTTTAAACTCTACGGAGCCATCCTTAACCTTGAGGTCCGGCTGAGCGTCATCGTCGTTTATGTCGGGCTTTTCCTCAATGACCTCGGCTATACGTGCCGCGGCGGCTCTCGACATAACATACTGTACCAATATCATGGCTATCATTATGACAGACATAAGTATCATCATAACGTAGGTCGTAAGCGTACTGAATTTACCTATTTCCATTTCGCCCCTCAAAATGAGCTTTGAGCTGATATAGGTAATAGTGAGTATGGTGCCGAACATCAAAAACATCATCAGCGGCTGTGCCATAACCATCATTTTTTCCGCGCTTACCGACGCATCCATAAGGTCGTCATTTGCCTTTTTGAACTTTTTCTTTTCGTAATCCTCGCGGACAAACGCCTTTACAACGCGCATTGCGATAAGGTTTTCCTGAACGGACGCATTGAGCCCGTCAAACATATTGAATACCTTCTTAAAGCGCTTTACGGCAATAGGTCCGAACAGCGCGAGGAATATCAGGATTATCGGTATAACCACAAGAAAGGTATTTGATACCGTTCTGCTTATCTTGAAGCTCATGGTGAGTGCTATTGCAAACATAAGCGGTGCTCTGAAGAAAATTCGCAGCATCATCATATACATATTCTGTATCTGAGTTACGTCCGTTGTCATTCGCGTTACAAGAGAAGCAGTGCTGAACTTGTCGATATTCGAGAATGAGAAATTCTGGATGCTCTCATACATAGCTGTGCGGAGATTTGTGCCGAAGCCCATACTCGCAACAGACGCAAGCCTTGCCGCGGTGGCACCGCAGAAAAGCGAGCCCAATGCCATAGCAACCATTTTAACGCCGATTTCGATAATGTACTTCCTGTCGCCGTTCGGTATGCCCACGTCGATTATATACGACATATAATACGGCAGCATAAGCTCAAGCACTACCTCGCCAACCATAAGTATAGGGCAGATTATCGACTGCCAAGTGTACTGCTTTGCGTATTTCATAAGCTTACGCATTGTCGTCGCCTCCTTTTTCGTGTGATTTCATCATCATTTCAAAAATTGCTTTTTCGCTCGGAGCGTCCTCCGAAATATTGTCAATAAGACGATTCAAAAAGCTGTTGAGAAGTGAAAGCTCCTCTTTTGTGAAGCCTTTGAACATCCTTTTGTCAAGCTTGTCAAACTGACTGTGTATATATTCCGTACGCTGCTTGCCATTTTCGGTAAGAGCTATCCGGTTGCAGCGCAGGTCGTTTTCGTCTGATATTTTTGTGATAAGCCCGCTCTTTTGCATTCGTTTTACGGATACCGCTACCGATGCCGGCGAAACATTTATGCCGTCGGAAAGTTCTTTTTGCGAGCATTCGCCGTGCTCGCTTAGATAATCGAGCACCGGCGGCTGGCCGAAATACACGCCGCTGTCGCGAAGCATTTTATGCATGGCATAGCGTTTATAGCAGTCAAGCCTGTTCATCTTAAAGACCAATTCTTTAAGTTCCGAAGCCAAAGCCTTTTCCTCCTTTTTAAATATAAGATAGCCGATTTATAGTTAGTCGGTTAATTGTTAATCGGTTTACTTATTGTAATACCGATTTTTTTTATTGTCAATAACATTTCAAAAAAATCTCGAATCATTAAAGTCAGCCTGCATCAACGGGTTTGAGATGTTAATAGACATATATCGGAAATGTGTCGCAGCGTTTTCGGAGCATTGCTCCCTTTTTGCCGTTATGTATGAAAAAACTTATACAAAATCACAAGGGAGGAATTATTACGGACAGAAAAAGTCTTAAAAAACGCGAAAAAGATTTTTGCCGCGAATACGTTTACTGCGGTAATCCGAAAGAGGCGGCGCTGAGAGCCGGATACACCGTCTTCCCGGAAATGTGCGGTATTCGACTCCTAACGGAGAAACGTATCAAAGATGAGATAGCCGAGCTTGAAGGCAAGCTTGCCGCTACAAGAGCCGAGGCGCTTTGCGGTTACCGCCGTATTGCGTTCGGTAACATTTCGGACGCTGTAAAGCTCATACTCGAAAGCGACGGTGACAGGATTGACGCCGAAAAGCTTGACCTTTTCAATGTGGCGGAAATCAAAAAACCGCGCGGCGGAGGAATGGAAATCAAGTTTTTTGACCGTTTGAAGGCACTTGAAAAAATCGAGCAGCTGTCATTATCAGAAAGCGACAAATATTCCGTTTCACTTTATAAGGCTATCGAAAATTCGGCAAAGGCTTCCGCCGGAGGGAACGACGATGACTGTTAACGCCTTTAAAAGCTTCTCAAAAAAGCAGCTTATACTGCTGAATTGGTGGACGGACTCTTCGCCGTATAAAAACCGAGATGCGATAATCTGCGACGGCTCTGTCAGAAGCGGTAAGACGGTGTGTATGTTTCTGTCATTTATATTTTGGGCATTTTATATGTTTTCAGACAGCAGCTTTGCCGTTTGCGGGAAAACCATCACCTCTCTGCGACGCAACATAATAACGCCGATGCTCCCGATGCTGCGCTCTCTCGGCTTCACATACGAGGAGCTTGTTTCAAAAAATATGATAATCATAAAAAAAGACGGGCGAGAAAACCGTTTTTACATTTTCGGAGGTAAGGATGAAGGCTCGGCGGCGCTGATACAGGGTATGACTCTTTCGGGCGTCATGCTCGACGAGACGGCTCTTATGCCGCGCTCCTTTTGCGAGCAGGCAATAGCTCGCTGCTCCGTCGATAATTCGCGCCTTTGGTTCAACTGCAACCCCGAAAATCCGGCGCACTGGTTCTACACGGAATGGATAAAAAAGGCAGCAGATAAAAATTGTCTATACCTGCATTTCACAATGGACGACAACCCCTCGCTGTCGGAGGAGATTAAACAGCGTTATAAAAATCTTTACAGCGGTTCATTTTACGAGCGATTTATTGAAGGTAAATGGGTCAGCTGTGACGGCGCGGTTTACCCTTTTTTCGACAGCTCATATATATACGACGTGCCAGTAGGGATCACGAAATATTTTGTTTCCTGCGACTACGGCACGGTAAATCCGACATCCATGGGGCTTTGGGGCGAAAAAGACGGCACCTTTTTCAGAGTGGATGAATTCTACCACGATTCAAAGCAAAAAGGCTTTCAGATGACCGATGAGGAATACTATTGTTCGCTTACAGCTCTTATCGGCGACAGAAAAGTGGAATACGCGGTAGTTGACCCCTCGGCCGCAAGCTTCATTGAATGTATAAAAAGGCACGGCAAAATACGCGTGGTGCGTGCCGACAACGACGTTGTAAAGGGCATACGCAAAACGTCGGACGCGCTGAAATCCGGCAGGATAAAAATCTGCAAGCCGTGCCGCGACGCCATACGTGAGTTTTCATTATACCGCTGGGACGAGAGTGCAAAATACGACGCCCCACGCAAAGAAAACGACCACGCCATGGACGACATAAGATATTTTGTTATGTCACTCGAAAACTCCGCCGACGGCTTTTTTGCCGTTTCGGTGGAACGATGAAGGGAGGTAATTATGCTTGAAGCTATTCAGAAGAGGCAAGCGCATTGAGGCACCGGTTACCGCCGCCGCACAAGGCACAGCCTCGGGGCTTTTTCCCGCCGTCAACAGCTATACGCCGCTTGTGCTGTGCCAGAACACGCTTTATAAAAGCCTTATGGAGGCGGTTCCCATAATAAATGCGGCTGTTCACAAGATAATCCGATTGACGGGCGGCTTCTCGGTAGAAACGGGAAGCGACGCCTGCGATAAAGCTCTTGCCGAATTTTTGTCCGACATACCGTGCGACTCGGGCGAAAGAAGCATTTATTCGTTTTTGGATACTTATTTTGAGCAGCTCTTGATTTACGGCACGGCAGTCGGCGAAATGCTTACGGACGAATACGGAAACATACGCTATCTCTACAATGCAAGACCGGACGATGTCAGTCTTTTAAGAGATCCTAACGACTTTTCAAGGATTCTCGTATGCCGCGCAGACGCGGTGCCGACTCCGGTAAAGCATCAGGAGAGAATACTGTTTACGGCACTTGACGCAGAGCCCGGCTCGCTCTACGGTACCTCTGTGCTTTACGGCCTGCCGTTTGTAAGCTCGGTACTGCTAAAAATATTCGAAGCCACCAAATCCAACTGGGACAGAGTCGGCAATGTACGATTTGCCGTCACCTATAAGCCGGACGGAGAAGCGTTGTCGAAATCATTTGCCAAAGAGCGCGCCGAGCTTATAGCAAGCGAGTGGAGCGAAGCTATGAAGAGCGGCAGCGTCAAGGACTTTGTCGCCGTCGGAGACGTTGATATAAAGGTCATAGGTGCCGATAATCAAATTCCCGACAGCGAGATTCCCGTACGCGAGATGCTTGAGCAAATTGTCGCAAAGCTTGGTATACCGCCGTTTTTGCTCGGACTCTCGTGGTCAACCACCGAGACGATGTCAAAGGTAGAGACGGACGTTTTGACTACGGAGCTGTGGCATTACAGGAGACATTTGACGCCTGTAATAGAAAGGATTTGCTCAACATTTCTTCGAAATTCGGGCTCATCCTTAAAACCGAACGTCATATGGGACGACATCACGCTTCAGGACGAGGTGGAAAATGCCAGAGCAAGGCTGTATTCGGCACAGGCAAAAGCACTTGAAAAGGAGGAAAAAACCGATTGAACAAATCATTTGAAAGTCAGACGGATGAAAACGAGCTGTCAAAAGAGGATTTGGCGCTCATAAACACATTTACTCAAAAGGAAATGACGAAGGACGATATATTCTCTTTCTGCGTAATACTCTGCGACAACGAAATCGACCGTGATTACGAGCGATTCACGGAGGACTCTCTTCATAAGCTTGCCGACTTTTTTATAGGCAAAACCGCAATCCGCGATCACAGCATGAAAAGCTCCGACCAGAGCGCGAGAACCTATAAAACCGAAGTCATTAAGGACAGCACGCGCAAAAATTCTCTCGGTGAGGACTATGTATATTTAAAGGCATGGTGCTATATGCCGAGGATAAAGAAAAACGAGGAGCTCATTGAGGAAATCAAGGCAGGCATTATAAAAGAAGTGAGCGTGGGCTGCGCAGTTAAAAGCTGCATCTGCTCCGTTTGCGGAAAAGAGCTCGGCAAGAGTGAATGCTCACACGTCAGAGGCGGCGTTTACGACGGCAGGCTCTGTTACGGTGAGCTGCAAAATCCCACGGACGCATACGAGTGGTCGTTTGTCGCCGTACCTGCACAGAAAAACGCCGGTATAACAAAAAAATTCGGTTTCACCGCAGACGGCGACGCAAACCGGCAGCTGACGTTCTTAAAAAGTGAAAACGAACGTCTGAAAGGTCTTGCAAAAGCCGGACAGCTGTACCGCACCGAAAAGCAGACGGAGCTTGTAAAAGCGTTTGTCGCCGCGTTTCCGTCACTCGGTGACAAGCTGTGTAAAAAAATGGCGGAGTGTCTTGAAACGGATGAGCTTTGCGCCGCAGCGAATGCCGTGAATAAAAATAATTTTACCTTGAGCTCTCCGCAGCTCACACCGGCTAAAAGAGCCGAAGCAAATTCAAATTCGCAGTTCAGACTGTAAAAAGAAAGGATAAAACAAATGGCAATTTACGAAAACATCAAGCTCGACAAGGGACTTTACGGAACATCAAAGGGCTTCCTCGCGGAGCTTGAGAGCATTGACCCCTCAGAAAACTACAAGGGTACCTCTCTTGAGGGCCTTGACGCATTTGAACGTCAGCTCAAGCGCTTTGACATAAAGGTCAGCGGCAATATGTCGAGCCCCGTCGATAAATTCTTCGCAACCACCGACAGTGCCGCACTCTTCCCCGAATATATTTCAAGAGCCGTGAGAACGGGACTTGAAAGCGCAGACGTTCTCTCGGAAATCATTGCGGCAAAGACCGTTATCGACGGCCTTGACTACCGCCCGATAACCTCGGTTCTCACAGACGACGACAAGGCTCTGAAGGAGACAGCCGAGGGTACCGCCATACCCGAAACCTCGGTTAAAACTCAAGAGAACCTCGTAAAACTCAAAAAGCGCGGCAGAATGTTATGCGCGTCATACGAGGCTATACGCTTCCAGAAGCTTGACCTGTTCACCGTCACATTAAAGCAGATAGGCGCATATATTTCCCGTGCGCTCTTTAAGGACGCGGTAAGCGTTTTATCGCTCGGCGACGGAAACAAGAACCCTGCGGCCACCCTCAAGGTTTCAACTGCGGGCAAGCTCACATATTCCGACCTCGTTTCGTTCTGGAACGGCTTTGACCCGTATGAGCTCAACACCGTTATAGCCTCACCCGACATCGCAGCAGCCATACTCAATATGTCGGAAATGCGCGACGCTGCGGCGGGCCTTAATTTCCACGCGACCGGTAAAGCCGTAACGCCGCTCGGCGCTAATATGCTGAAAAGCAGCGCAGCGCAGGCAGGCACGCTTATAGGTCTTGATAAAAACTGCGCCCTCGAAATGGTTGAAGCAGGCGGTATTCTCACCGAATACGACAAGCTTATCGACCGCCAGATAGAACGCGCCGCAATTACTCAGACCGCAGGCTTTGCTAAAATATTTACAGACGCTTCAAAAATTCTCACCACAAAGGCCTGATAAATTTGACAGAAAGGAAGCCCGAGCAGCCATTCTCGGGCAAGGAGCAAAATGATAAACGAAAATATGGTGCTTTACAAGGCAAAAAGCCTTTTCGGCTTAGATAACGCCGCACTCGCCTCTCTTAATTGCGTATGTCATCTGTTTTGCCTTGAACTGTTCTCACGGTTAAAGGACAAAAAGGCTGCAAATGACGAGAGGATAATTTACCTTGCTGCGGTAAACTGCCTGTATTACAGTATACTCGAAAACACCGACAGCGGCTGCTCTGTGGAATCTGTGAAGGCCGGCGACGTCACCGTAAAGGAGGACGCATCAATGCCCCTTAAAAAAGCCGCCCAATTAAAGGGCGAGGCAGAAAAGCTTGCGTCACCGCTCCTTATTGACGACGGATTTGTGTTTACGGGGGTGTAATATGAAGTTTTCGGATGTATCCGCAAGGATAGGCAAGGACGTATTCATAACAAACAGCACCGGCTGGCAGTCACCCGTATTTCGTGCCGCAATACAGCCGCTCCGCTACAAAAACAAGATGTATCTCGGCGGAGTTTACACCGAAATCGGGAAGGCAAAATATGATTACTTTTTATATATAGGCCCGCCTGACCACGATATAAGCCGTCTGTCGGCAGACTCGAGAATAATCGACTCAAGCGGCAGAGGCTTTACGGTGGATCACTGTGAAACGGTGTACTACAAAAATACGCCGTTTTATATATGGGCAATAGTAAGGGAGACGAACGGAATATAAATGTTTTTTGCGGTTGTTGCGCCGAGCGATATTCTCGGATTTCTGTCCTCACAGACTGAAATTACACGAAACTGTGAATTAACGCTCGCATACGAAAACGAAATCAAACCCACACCCATGAAAAAAGCAATAGTTGCCTTGGGTGTTGAAAAGATGACCGTCGGCGACTATCTCACCGAAACCGCCGCAGACGGGTCAGTTACGGTAACCTCAAACAGACAGGCGGATTTGGTCTTAAAAATATCAATATTCGCTCCGTACAGCTACGGCTCATACGAGACGCACAAAATACTTGACAGAATAGTCACGGCTATGCTGTATTCGCAAAAGCTGTACACGGTCACAAGCTGTGAGAGCGGCGGTGTGCATTATGTGCGCGATACGGGGGCTCTCGTGCTCGACACATATTTTACGCTCAGCAAGGTTTTTTCCGAATAGGCACACACAAAAAAGGGACTGTAACTTTTGTTACAGTCCCTTTTAAATTACGGAGCCTTACTTTATGAGTCCGCTCTCTTTAAGAAGCAGTTCAATATCGGTGCCCTTAACCTTTTTCATAACTATTTTAAGAAGTTCTTTTTCTTTGAAGGAAAGCTTAACATCGGTTATGGGCTTTTTATCTATCGCATAGTAGCAGGCGCGCAGAAGCTCTCTCACGTCGTATTTACTGCCCCAAACCTCGGGAACGCCCCTGTCAACATTAAGAAGCGTGTAGACGGATTCCATACCTGTACGCATGGAGTATTCCGTAGTGAATATGGTATCGCGCGGAGTCTCTGCGAACTGACCGATAAAAGCGAAATTCACGGCACCGTCCGGCACGACCTTCGGTCTGTCCTCATTCTTCCTCGGCTGGAAGAATGCGTTGATGTAAGGCATAAAGCACGTTGTTGTGTTGCAGGCATTCTTTGCCAAATCTTCTATCTCGTCTGTGGGAACTCCGATATGATAGAGCCACTCGCGGCAGACCTCTTCGCCGGTGCAGTCACGCATTGCCTTTTTAACAAAGTTGCCCTCTTTATTTGTGCTCAGCGAATAGAGCCAAATGAGTACGGCGTTTTTATCCTGCGATTTAAACTGCGGCTGACGGTTAATGGTCCAAGAGAGATACCAGTTTTCCGTGCTGTCCTTTACGGTGACTATGCCGCCTGTCGTAACCTTGCCTTCGCGTGGGTCACGCTTGCAGATTTTCATAATATGACGGATAACTTCTTCGTTTGACGTCTCTACCGTGGCGCTCATCCAGTTTGTCGCTTCAACATTGCTGCAGAAAGCATCGGGATTGCCGAATTCGCCGTGTGCCGCCTGTTTTGCTATATTCTTCCACATATCCCACGACTCGCCTGCGCCGTTTTTAACGCCCGACAGGTCGGGAGCGTGAGTCTGGTCGCCATAGCAGGATGTGTCGGTGCAGCATCCGTTTGTAATAAACACAAGGTCATCCTCAACAAGGTCTATGGTCTGCTCCTTGCCGTCCTTAACATAAACTATCTGCTTTGCGATTTTCTTGTCGCCGACGGTTTCGATTATTACATTTTTAACATCCATACCGTATTCGATTCTGACATTGTGTGCCTCAAGATATTTTACGAGCGGCAAAATCATACTATCGTACTGATTATATTTTGTAAAACGAAGTGCACTGAAATCGGGAAGTCCGTCAATATGATGAACGTAGCGGCAAAGATAACGCTTCATCTCAAGTGCGCTTGACCAACGCTGAAAAGCGAACATAGTCTGCCAGTAGAGCCAGAAGTTTGTGCTCCAGAACGAGTCGGGAAGTATATCGGAAATCTTTTTGTCCTCAAGGTCTTTTTCCTGTGTGAGGAAAAGCTGTGAAAGAGCCATTGCCGACTCCTTGTCAAGTTCGAATTTTTTGTCGGTGTGTGCGTCCTCGCCGCATCTTACCGTGGCACGGCAGAGCGAATAGTTGGGGTCGTGCTTGTTAAGCCAATAGTATTCGTCAAGCACCGATACACCTGGAGTTTCTATTGACGGAACGTCGCGGAAGGTATCCCACATAACCTCAAAGTGGTTATCCATCTCACGTCCGCCGCGCATAAAGAAGCCCTTCGTCACGTCCTTGCGGCCGTCGCAACTTCCGCCGGCAAGCTCCAGCTTTTCAAGCAGATGTATGTGTTCGCCCTTCATCTGACCGTCTCGGACAAGGTAAAATGCCGCAGTCAGACCGGCAAGTCCCGTACCGATGATGTATGCCGATTTTTTATCGACGTCCTTCGGCTTTTCGGGATGTGCAAACGATTCGTAAGTTCCTGCAGAATAATACATAAAAGGTTCCTCCGTTTTTTCTCCGAGCCTCGCAAGCTTTTTTGCGTCGCTCGGTCTTTTTTTATTTTGTAACCATATTGTAGAATGATACAAATTTTATTTCAATCGACAAAAAAACCGCTGTGTCGGAATTTCCGACACAGCGGTTAAAGTGTATTATTTTTTGACAAAACAGCCTATGTGTATAAAAAGCGAAAACTATTTGTCTGTGCGAAATCTGTCAAGCGCACGTTTTATGTCGCCCTTAATCAAAACCGAAAGTTTTTCTATAAAAGCCTCCGGCTGCTCCTTCATTCCCTTTTTTATCCAATCTATCATAAAGCCGACAAAGGCGTATTTATAAAAGTCGATTATAAACTTCTTGTCTTCCTCTCTTATTGGAACGTCAACCGCCTCCTCCTCGACTACACCGAGCAAGAGGTCGTATGTCAGAGCGTATAAAAACCGCTCTACCTGCTCGCGACTGAGGGAATTGTATGCGTTCATAATGAGCCTGCGGTTTCGGAGCACGCCGTAAAGTATCTGCGTAAATCCCTGCTGCCACGTATCATACGTTTCCTTGCCCTCAAGAAATTCGGAAGCCATTTCCAAAAATATCCAATCCACAAGGTCATAAATATCTTTAAAATGATAGTAAAAGGTCTGACGGTTTACGCCGCAATCCTCGATTATATCCTTTACTGTTACCTTATCGAGCGGCTTTTGCGAAAGAAGCTTTATTAAAGACGCTGCAAGCGCCCTTTTAGTGACCTGCGACATTCAATTACTCCTCCGAGATGCTAATCGACATAGATGTCGACAACATTTTCATCAGCGCGTATGGTGGAAATTATCATATTGAGAGACTCATCGCTCTTCGGGAAAATCAAAGCCTTTATGGTAGAAGTGTTTTTCTTCTTACGTAATTTTGAATCGCTGTCGTAGAGTATTTCCATGGAATGTATAACAGCGCCTGAACGTCTGATTATTTTTGAGAGCTGCGGCACTTCGTCGGCAAGGTCTTTAACCTCTATATAAAGTGCTTTTCCTGCGTGGCCTCTTGCGACGACCTTTTTGAGAGAATTCAGGGTGAGATATATTACAAAGGTTGCGACAAACGCGCCTACAAAGAAGCCTGAGCCTACGGCAAGACCGACGCACGATACCGCCCAAAGACTTGCGGCTGTCGTAAGGCCTTTAACGGAAAAGCCCTCGCGGAGAATTGTTCCGGCACCGAGGAAGCCTATGCCGCTGACTACCTGTGCAGGCATTCTTGACATATCGAGCTTGTCAGGGTATCTCTCTGTCATATACACAGCCGTCAGCATAACAACAGCCGAGCCGACTGCCACAAGAATATGAGTTCTGAAGCCGGCGGGGCGATGAGAATGCTCGCGCTCGTAGCCTATTATACCGCCGAGTAATGCGGCAAGACCCAAACGCACTATTGATATGATCGTATACTTTATAGGACTTATCGCCCACAGCCACTCGGCTGCGTCCCTTATCCATGCCAATATTATCAACTCATTTCCGTATAAATTACGGTTTTTTAAACCGCGGTATAAAAATCACAAGTGCCGTCCAAATAAGGACGAACATTATTATCTGAAGCGCCCCCGCCTGACTGAGTCCCGAGGTGAACGCCATAGCGGCAACGGCAAGTATTCCAATGCCCACGCCGATATATTGAAGGACGGAGGAAAGCCTGAATTTGTCGGTTATCAGGAATGCGGCGGCAAACGACTTCAACAGCGTATAGACGCTGCCGTCGTGTATCACCTTGCAATCTCCCGAAGGCTTAACAGTCTCATACAGTTCCTTAAACATCTTGCCGGCAACAGGGCTTATGACCTTGACAAAACCGTGAGGCAGGTCAAAATACTGTTCTACAAGCTCCTCGGTGATATTCGGATCAGTCGTTCTGACAAGCACGCTCACACCGTATTTTTCAAGCTTATTCAAGTACCTTGCTATATCACCGTTCGGCTTGTATTCAACCGAAAAGCCTGCCGCTGTTTTGCCCTCTACTGCAAGATAAATAACCTGCCTGCCGGATTTTAAAAATTTCTTTTCCTCATCCTCACTTGGCGGTGTCACATTGTGCTTTGAGAGCAGATCACGGTTACCCACAAGCACGCGCTGATTGTTTATCCAGCAGGAGCAACCGAGCTTTTCCTCATAGACAAGCGATTCCACAGGCGGCAAAATGTCGCGCTTTGAAAGTATGACGCTGTCAAAAACGTCCGACAATGCGCCTCCGCTTTTAATAACGACAGCCGCCGTATAGAGAAATGCGTCGTCTATACGCATTGAATTGTAGAGCTTAAAACCGTGCAAGCTGCATCCACCGTAGAGGAAAAGGTCGGACGCATCTATAACCACCGCATTTGCGGTTGAGGCGTCCTCGGCGGCATAATAGCCGGAGACTAACGAACCCGAGCGTCTGAGCTGCTTATTAGTCGTTTTAAGTATGTCAAACGCCGACAGGCACGACGATGCCGGAAGCCCTATAAGAGTGACTGCGGTAAACGCCGACACGGCGTAAACCAAATTTTTTGAAATAACTCCGGCTACAACGGCTGTAATCACCGCCGCCGTAAGCACGGCAGGCAGAGAGAGCGCATAAACGCCGTCCGACGGGTCGCGGCGAAGCGTCATCTCGACAAATTTTGACGGGAATTCGATTTTTGCGCTGTATCTTATATCGGGGTCACCGAGCAAAAGCCCTCTGCCTATTTCAAAGGCCTCGCCCTCGTCCTCGATTTTGCTTACGCTGTAAAGCTCATCTGGGTGCTTCACTATGTACTCAAAATCAGCAATGTCGGTTTTGGCTCGCACTTTATCCGCGACAGCTGTAAATATAAGCGGAACAAACACCGCCGGCGCATAAATGTGGATATTGCCCGGCAGCTCCCCGTGCCCCGAAAAAGCCGCTATGCACTGCAAAATGCCTGCAAGCAACGCTACGGTAACACACATGGAACGCGTAATTTTTTTCCGCCCGAGAAGCGAAAAGCTCTTTTTAATTTCTCCGACATCAATAAGTGCCGCAATCAAAAGCAGCATAAGATTGACGCCCAAGAAGGCATATTCGCTGTTCCCGAAAGCCGACAAATCGGCAAACAGGGTTTTGAGCGAAGAAAACAGCGTGAGAACCACAAGAAAAATCACAAAAACAATTATCTTTGCGGTCGCTTTTCGTTTATTGCCCATCATTATATCATAGACGGCCTTTGCATCCTTGTTACTGTAATATTCGCGCGCTATCCTTATCGGCTCGTCGCCGTTATCTGATTTTTCGCGCTTGCTGCGTCGCTGCTTTTTCTTCGGCTCAAAATCTACGCCGTCGTCATCGTATTCGGCGGATTCGTCTATGACATCTCCGTTTTCGTCCTCCTCGGGGAGGTCGTCGAGAATTCGAATATTTTTTCTTATCTTTTCCGCAGTTTTGTTTTCTTCGGCCGACTCATCGTCCTCAGGCTCGCTGCGGTGAACTTCCTCTTTTTCGGTCTGTCTGAACGCAGGCTGCAATTTAAAGCTCTTGGCTTTTTTGCTTCGCCTGCCCAAAAGCTCTATTTCAGCCTCATATTCGTCAACTGTTTCAGGCTTAACCTCTTCCTCAAAGCCGTCAAGCTTTATCTGATTTTGCAGCTGCTGTGTATCGCCGTCCGCAGCATTCTTTTTGGCGAGGGACTTAAGCTCGCCGGTGCGGTATTTTTCGGCGTTGCTTTTTTGTTCCCTCAGCTCATCCTCTGCCGAGATTATTGTGGGAACGGGCATCAAGCCCTCCTCGCTCGTCTTTTCGCCGTCGGGCTTTTTTACTATAACCCCGAACTTTTCAATGGTTTTGGGCGGGAGCGACGACATAAGCTTTTCGTGCTCGCGTGTTTTTTCCATATCAAGTTTCGGTTTATTAAGAAACCTCTCGCGGTATTTATCCGTCTCCATTCCCTTTTTAACAGCGGTTTTTTTGTCGGTAAATTCCGAAGATGTTGTTCTGGTTATTTTTTTGCCTATATGATGCTCGATTTTATCGCTGCGTATGGCTCTTGCATCAACTTCATTGAAAACGCGCGTCTTTTCGAGCGAAATCTGCCCCGGTACCGATTCGTTTTCCGACTGCACGGGCGAATTTTCATTATCGCTTGTAAGGCTTGGGGTTGTCCCTCCGAAAAGCGGATTCTCGGGGAGAATCTCGGAAGAAGCATTATTTACTCCGGCCGCTTTTTTCGAGTCATCGTCTTTGCCAAAAGCTTTCTTATCTTCTTCAATTTTCGCGGCATTGATTTTTCTGCCCTCGGTTTTTTCGCTGCGGCTGCCGCCCGATAAAATCTCGTCAAAAATGGCGGGGTCTATGGAAAAACTGTCGTCCGACTTTTTGTCGGGCTCTTTTTTTGATGTGTGTAAAACCGGTGCCTTGCCGTTTTTTTCTTCGGCTGACTCATATTTTTTCTCTGCGTGTTCCGTCTGCTCTTTCGGCTCGTGAGCCTTCTCCGTTTGAACCTTTTCGGACTCGGACAGCCCCTCATCAGCTAAAAGGGCATCAATCTCCGCAAGCGACCAGAGCTTGCCCGGCACTTTTTCTGTATCTTTTTCGGTTTCGCTGAGAATATCGTCAAGAGAAAATCCTGACGACATATTACGGTCTGCCATTTTTCACACCCCAATTTTTATCTGTGCGACGCCGCCTCATACATAAGGATGCCTGCCGCCACAGAAGCATTCAATGAGTTTATTTTTCCCTTCATGGGAAGCGAGACGATAAAATCGCATTTTTCGCGGACAAGACGGCTCATACCGCGACCCTCGGAACCGATAACCAAAGCGACTCCGCCTGAATAATCCACAGACCTGTAATCGCTGCCGTCCATATCGGCACCGTATATCCAAATATTTTTTTCCTTAAGCTCATCAATGGTTGACGCAAGATTTGCAACCCTCGCAACCGGCACATATTCGAGTGCGCCTGCCGAGGTTTTACCCACAGTAAAATTCAGAGAAGCACTGCGGCGCTTCGGTATAATCACGCCGTGTGCGCCTGCCGCATCGGCGGTTCTTATTACTGCACCGAGATTATGCGTGTCCTCTACGCCGTCACAAATTATTATAAACGGTTTCTCATTTTTCGTGGCCGCTTTATTTAAAATATCTTCAACGGTAGAGTATTCATGCGCCGCCGCCGAAAGAGCCACACCCTGGTGCACTCCTCCGCCGCACATAAAATCGAGCTTTTTTGAGTCAACCTCTTTAATGACTGCGCCTTTTTCGCGCGCCATTGAGATTAACCTTTTAACCGCAGGGTTTTGCTCGCCGCGTTGAACAAACAGGCGGTCAATCTCACGGCCTGATTTGATTGCCTCAAATACCGCGTTTCTGCCTATAATTAAATCGTTCTGGTCATTTCTTGCTTCGTCCATCAAAATACTCTCCGGTAAACGTCAATAAATTATATATATTATATTGTAACATAACTCAGCCTGTTTTTACAATAGAATTATCAAGTTTAAGCGCACCAAACCAAAAAAAGCCCTCGATTTTAAAAACCGCAAAAAAATCAGCGCGGTTATCCATCAAAAACGGGCTTTACTGTTTCGGAGTCGATAATTTGAATGCAGAAAAAAGGCTTTGCTTTTCAGGCGCATTCAAATCCAAAAGGGATTGCAAAAAACATAAGTTTTTCACAACCCCTTTGCGAATAATTATATTGCTATATATTATTCTTTAGCTTCGGCCGTAGCGTCGGTCTCGGCTTCTTTTTTCTCTGCCTTGGGAGCAGACTTTTTAGCTGCAGGCTTTTTTGCTGCGGGCTTCTTTGCAGCCTTTTTAGCTGCGGCAGCCTTAGCTTCAAGCTCAGCCTTAGTCTCAACAAGCTCTATAATGCACATCTCGGCTGCGTCGCCGCGGCGTGCACCGGTCTTGGTGATTCTTGTATATCCGCCGTTAACATCTGCGTATCTGGGCGCAATAACGTCGAAGAGATTTTTAACAACGTCCTCTTTGGTAACGTAAGCTAAAACCTGTCTTCTTGCGTGTAAGGAGTTATCCTTAGCAATGGTGATCATTTTCTCTGCCATTGCTCTAACTTCCTTAGCCCTTGTAACGGTCGTTTCGACTTTTCCGTTTTCAAACAGGTAAGTTACCATTCCGCGAAGCATAGCCTTGCGGTGATCGGTAGTCCTGCCGAGTTTTCTTGTTCCGGGCATCTATAACACTCCTTCTGATTATTCGTCATCCTTGCGGAGAGTGAAGTTGAGCGACTCAAGCTTGGCGATAACCTCTTCAAGAGACTTTCTGCCAAGGTTTCTCACCTTCATCATATCGTCTTCTGACTTGCTTATTAAATCTTCAACCGTGTTGATTCCTGCTCTCTTCAGGCAGTTGAAAGAACGTACCGAAAGGTCAAGCTCCTCAATGGTCATCTCCAGAGCTTTTTCCTTGCCGTTGTCGTCTTTAACGACCATAACCTCAGTATTGCCTGCTTCATCCGACAGCTCAATAAAGAGATTGAGATGCTCATTGAGAATCTTAGCTGCGAGAGAAACTGCTTCCTTTGCAGAAATAGTACCGTTGGTCCAAATTTCAATGGAAAGCTTATCATAGTCGGTGATCTGCCCTACGCGGGTGTTTTCAACCGTATAATTAACCTTCAACACGGGTGTGTAGATAGAGTCGATAGCAATAACGCCGATAACAGGCTTCATCATCTGCTTGTTTCTCTCTGCGGAAACATAACCTCTGCCTCTGTCGCAAGTCATCTCCATGCTGAGATTTGCGCCCTCTGACAGTGTAGCGATAAGATGATCGGGGTTGAGTATTTCAACGTCCGAATCGGTTTTTATGTCGCCTGCCGTAACAGTGCATTTGCCACTCGCTTCTATATAGATAGTCTTAGGACCGTCGCCGTGTATCTTGAGGATAACGCCCTTAAGATTAAGAACAATCTCCGTGACATCCTCTTTAACACCGGGAATGGTCGAAAATTCGTGAAGTACGCCGTCAATTTTTGCTGATGTGATGGCGTATCCCGGAAGAGAAGACAGTAAAACTCTGCGGAGACTATTTCCGATTGTTGTACCGTATCCTCTTTCGAGCGGCTCCATTACGAACTTGCCGTAGGTGCCGTCTTCCGACAAATCGAGTGCTTCAATGCTGGGCTTATCAATTCCTATCATTCAAAACCCTCCTAATTGTGGGTTCGGGCTAAGCCCGACTGTGGTTTGTATTCGTATGAAAAGTAATGCAGCGAGCCTATTATTTTGAGTAGAACTCAACGATAAGATGCTCTTCAACGGGATAGTCGATATCCTCGCGCTCGGGGAGAGCCACTACCTTTGCCGTAAGCTCGGCAGCGTTGACGTCAAGCCACTTCGGAGAAACGCCGAAAACGCCCTCTTCCTTAACGGCTTTAAATCTTGCATTATCTTTGCTTGTCTCTGCAACTGCGATTACGTCGCCTGCTTTAACAAGGTATGACGGGATGTTTACTCTCTTGCCGTTTACAGTGAAATGGCCGTGAGAAACTGCCTGTCTTGCCTCGCGGCGGGTCTTGCAGAAACCTGTTCTGAAAGCTACGTTGTCAAGGCGGGTCTCAATCATTGTAAGAAGTACAACGCCGGTCTGACCCTGAGCCTTAGCAGCCTTTTCGTAATATGAGTGGAACTGCTTTTCGAGAATACCGTAGATGAACTTAACCTTCTGCTTCTCGTTAAGCTGCATAGCGTACTCACTCTTTTTACGGCGGCCTTTAGTATAGGAATTTCTGGTAGTTTCCTTATTGGTATAACCCATAACGGCCGGTGAAATACCGAGCGCCTTGCAGCGCTTTGCTACGGGTTCCGTATTCTTTGCCATAAAAATTACACCTCCGAATTAAACTCTTCTTCTCTTGGGCGGACGGCATCCGTTGTGAGGAATAGGAGTAACGTCTTTAATCATAGTTACTTCAAGTCCTGCTGTCTGAAGCGCACGGATAGCTGCCTCACGTCCCGAACCGGGGCCCTTGACGTAAACTTCAACGGTCTTCATTCCGTGGTCAACCGCAACCTTAGCAGCGGTCTCGGCAGCGGTCTGAGCTGCGAACGGAGTTGATTTCTTAGAGCCTCTGAAGCCCATTTCGCCTGAGCTTGCCCAAGAAACCGCATTACCTTGTACGTCGGTGATGGTCACGATAGTGTTATTGAAGGTGGATTGAATATGAGCTGCACCTTTGTCGATATTTTTGCGTTCACGACGCTTGCGAGAAGCAGCGCCTTTTGCTGTTGCTTTGGTAGCCATTTACTAATCCCTCCCTTATTTCTTCTTATTTGCAATGGTCTTCTTCGGACCCTTGCGTGTACGGGCGTTGTTCTTAGAGGTCTGGCCTCTTACGGGCAAGCCCTTGCGGTGACGAATACCGCGGTATGAACCTATTTCGATAAGTCTCTTGATGTCAAATGCTGTATCGCGGCGAAGGTCGCCCTCTACCTTTACGTGATGGTCGATATACTCACGAAGCTTAGCGACATCTTCTTCGGTCAAATCCTTTACACGAGTGTCGGGATTTACACCTGTTGCTGCGATAATATCGCTTGCAGTTTTTCTGCCGATACCGTAGATGTATGTGAGGCCGATTTCGACTCTCTTATCTCTCGGTAAATCAACACCTGAAATACGTGCCATTTACAGTTGCACCTCCATTTTTGATGCGGCGGCAACTCTGACCGCCATTGAAAAAGCTTTTACAAAAAGAGCAAGCATCGTTGTTTAGATCTTTAACAACGATACGGGCAATCAGCCCTGGCGCTGCTTATGCTTCGGGTTTTCACAGATTACCATGACTTTACCCTTGCGCTTGATTATCTTGCACTTTTCGCACATTTTCTTGACAGAAGGTCTGACTTTCATTGGAATACCTCCTTAAAAAAGAACTTCTATTGTCTTGCTTACAAAGCGAAAATTTCGCTTATTTCGAACGCCATGTTATACGCCCGCGAGTGAGGTCATATGGCGACATTTCGACCGTCACCTTATCGCCCGGAAGAATGCGGATATAATTCATACGCAGCTTGCCGGAAATATGGGCTAAGATTTTGTGTCCGTTTTCAAGCTCAACCTGAAATGTTGCATTCGGGAGAGCCTCGACGACTGTACCTTCAATTTCTATCATATCCTGTTTTGACATAGCAGAAGCCTCACTAACTTTAATAATGCTTTTAGTCCTGAACCGAGAATTCGGGAAACCTCAGTTACGCTTGTGTTAAGATGAGCGGACCGTTTGCGGTTATCGCCACGGTGTGCTCGAAATGAGCTGATAGCTTTCCGTCTTTTGTTTTGACGGTCCAACCGTCGGGCATCTGTTTGATTGCCGCCGTGCCCTCATTTATCATAGGCTCAATGGCAATTACCATGCCCGGCAACAGGCGCACACCCCTGCCGGGAGTGCCGAAATTCGGTACGCTGGGATCCTCATGGAGTTTTGTACCTACGCCGTGACCGGTATACTCTCTCACGACGCCGTAGCCTCTGTCCTCGCAATAGCTTTGCACCGCGTGGCCTACATCACCGAGTCTGCCGCCAGCGACAGCCGCTTCGATGCCCTTATACAGGCTCTCTTTTGTGGTGTCGCACAGCCGCTTCGCTTCGTCGGAAACATTTCCGGCAGCGAAAGTAGCGGCATTATCGCCGTTGTAGCCGTGAATTTTGGCGCCGAGGTCAATACTGACTATGTCGCCCTCACGGATAACACGCTTTTTGCTAGGAATACCGTGAATGATCTCATCATTTATGGAAATGCATGCGGTGGCAGGGAATCCGTACAGATGCAAGAAATTCGGCTCAGCACCATGTTTCTTTATATACTCATACGCGATGTGGTCAATCTCCCAGGTAGTAACGCCCGGTTTAACCGCCTCGCCTGCCACTTTTAATGCCTCCGCTGAAATACGGCAAGCTTCTTTCATTAGCTCGATTTCTTTCGCGGTTTTCAGCACTATCATGCTTAATCCTCCAATGCTTTGAAGGTGAGAGCTGTGGTATCGACCACATCTTCCTGACCTTCCACTACGCGGAGAATGCCTTTCTTCTCGTAGTAACCCTTCAACGGTTCGGTTTGCTCATGATAGGTTTTAAGCCTGTCGAGTACCGTCTCGGGCATATCGTCCTTTCTCTGGACGAGCTTTTCGCCGCAGACGTCGCAAACGCCTTCCGTCTTTGGCTTTTTGTACTCGGTATGATAAGTTGCACCGCACTTGAGGCAGACTCTTCTGCCTGAAAGTCTTGCGGTTATCTTTTCGTCCGGTACGTAAATTTCGAGGACGCGGTCTATTCTGACACCCATCTTATCGAGAGCTTCGGCCTGAGGAATAGTCCTCGGGAAGCCGTCAAGGATGAAGCCGTTTTTGCAGTCCTCGGCCTTAAGTCTGTCTTCGATAATACCGATAACGACCTCGTCGGGGACGAGCTTGCCGGCATCGATATAGGACTTGGCTTTAAGTCCCATTTCTGTTTTAGCCGCCATCGCTTCACGAAGGATATTGCCCGTAGAAATGGCGGGAATCGAAAGCTTTGCACAGATTTTTTCAGCCTGTGTGCCCTTACCTGCGCCGGGGGCGCCGAGAAGTATAAGATTCATACTTTTCCTCCGTATCTTAATCAAGGAATCCCTTATAATGACGCATCATCATCTGAGACTCAAGCTGTTTAACCGTTTCAAGAGCAACGCCGACCATAATGATTATGGAAGTACCGCCGAGTGAAAGGTTTACCTGATGATGGAACGCACCCGTAATCTGTGAGAACAGAAGCGGGAAAAGCGCAACTACCGACAGAAGAAGAGCACCGAGCAATGTAAGTCTTGACAATATCTTGGTGATATAGTCCGACGTAGGCTTGCCGGGACGAATGCCGGGGATGGCACCGCTGTTCTTGCGGATGTTGTTCGCCATTTCGATGGGATTGTACTGAATGGCTGCATAGAAATATGCGAAGAATATAATCAACACAAAGTACATAATTCCGTATGCCCAATGAGTTGTTTCAAAAATCTTGAAGAAGCCTGCCCAGAAGCCGCCCTCTTTAACTGTGACAAACATCTGAATTGTAGGCGGAAGAGAAAGAATGGACGAAGCGAAGATTATGGGAAGAACGCCGCACATATTTACCTTAATCGGAATGTGAGTGCTCTGACCGCCGTACATCTTGCGTCCTACGACTCTCTTAGCGTACTGAACGGGAATTCTTCTTTCGGCGTTGTCCATCCATACTATGAAGCCTATCATAAGTATGAGTGATACAAACGCTATGGGGGCAAGTGCATAGTAAGCACCGCCCTTATCCATATAGGAGTAGAGGCTGTATAACGTGGTAGGCATTCTTGAAACGATACCTGCGAAAAGGATTATTGAAATACCGTTGCCGATACCCTTTTCGTTGATCTGCTCACCGAGCCACATAATGAGTGAAGCACCGGCAGTGTAGCAGAAAATAATCGTTATAGCCTGAAGCACTGCGAAGAAGCCGGTAAATTTGTTGCCGTCTGCATCAAGTGAGAGGTAGTTCTGAGAACGGATATAGAAGTAATAAGCCGTGCTCTGCATAAGTGCAAGAACTACCGAAGAATACCTCGTTATAGTGGAAATCTTTTTGCGGCCCTCTTCGCCCTCTTTTGCGAGTCTTTCAAGAGCCGGGATAGCTACTGTGAGCAATTCAATGATGATGGATGCATTGATGTACGGGGTAATCGACATTGCGAACAGTGTACCGTAGTTAAAAGCATCACCTGTCATCATACTAAGGTATGTCATAAAGTTGTTTGCGTTCTGATCAGAGATGAGCCCACCGCTGATATTGACAAACGGGACGGGAAGCGCGGCACCGAGTCTGAATATAAAGACGATAAGTGCCGTAAAGAGCATCTTTTTACGAAGATCCGCAATCTTCCACGCGTTTATGATCGTTTTAAACACCCTTAGATCACCTCAGCCTTTCCGCCGGCTGCTTCGATCTTCTGCTTAGCCGAGTCGGAATAAGCATTAACCTTAACAGTAAGCTTTTTGCTGATTTCGCCGTTTCCGAGAATTTTAACACCGTCAAGCGCCTTTTTAACAAGACCCTTTTCGATTAATGCGTTTACATCAACGACTGCGCCGTCTTCAAACGCCTTGTCAAGAGCTGATACATTAACAGCAGCGATTTCCTTAGCGAAGATATTGTTGAATCCTCTCTTGGGAATACGTCTCTGTAAAGGCATCTGGCCGCCTTCAAATCCGGGGCGCATACCTCTGCCTGCGCGAGCCTTCTGACCCTTATGGCCTTTGCCCGCTGTCTTACCCTGACCGGATGCAGGACCTCTGCCGATACGCTTTACAGCCTTCTTGGAGCCCTCTGCCGGTGAAAGTTCGTGCAATTTCATTTTCGCACCTCCTTACGCTTTCGTGACCTCGATAAGATGAGAAATCTTCTTTATCTTACCCTGTGTCTGCGGGTTGTCGGGCTGTGTTGCCTTGTCCCCGATCTTACGAAGACCAAGGGAAGAAGCAGTAGCAATCTGGTCTTTTTTGCTTCCGATAAGGCTCTTAACGAGCTTTACTTCTAAATTTGCCATTGTAAGCCCTCCCTTAATCCAATATTTCTTTAACTGTTTTGCCACGTACGGCAGCAACTTCATCAGCATTGCGAAGCTTTGAAAGTCCGTCGATAGTAGCTCTTACTACGTTGCAGGGGTTGTTAGAACGAAGAGCCTTCGATCTGATGTCTCTGATGCCGACTGTTTCAACAACGGCACGTACGGGACCGCCTGCGATAACGCCGGTACCGGGAGCAGCGGGTTTAAGAAGAACTACGCCTGCGCCGAATTTACCGGTGATCTCATGGGGAATTGTCGTTCCTTTGAGAGCAACATTGATAATGTTCTTTTTAGCGTCCTCGATACCCTTGCGGATAGCATCCGGAACCTCGCCGGATTTGCCTATACCGAAGCCGACTCTGCCTTTACCGTCGCCAACAACCACAAGAGCGGAGAACTTGTATATGCGTCCGCCCTTAACGGTCTTGGATACACGGTTGATAGTAACGACTCTCTCCTGAAATTCCTGCTCTGCGGAATCGTTTTTATAAGCCATTTCTTTGTTCTCCTTTCTTAGAAGTTGAGGCCGCCCTCACGGGCGCCTTCGGCGAGAGCAGCAACTCTGCCGTGATATACGTAACCGCCGCGGTCAAAAACAACGTCTTTGATGTTCTTTTCTGCGGCTCTTTCTGCCAACTTTTTGCCGACTGCTTTCGCAGCGTCAATGTTTCCGCCGTAATCCTTAAAATCCTTCTCGGTCGTTGACGCAGAAACGAGTGTAACACCGTTTACGTCGTCAATGAGCTGAGCGTAGATGTTCTGAAGTGAACGGAAAACATCAAGGCGAGGACACTCAGCTGTTCCGGAGATCTTTGAGCGGACTCTTGTGTGGCGTTTAAGTCTTGCCTTTTTGCTGTCAGGCCTTGTAACCATTTAAAACACTCCTTTTTATTTTCCGCCTTTACCGGCTTTACCTTCTTTGCGGCGGATATGCTCGTCAGCGTATTTGATGCCCTTGCCCTTATAAGGCTCCGGCGGACGCTTTTCGCGAACTTCGGCTGCGAACTGACCTACCTGCTGCTTGTCGGGACCGGAAATTACGATTTTATTGGGTGCCGGTACCTCTATTGTGATACCGTCAACCTCGGGAACGATTACCTGATGTGAATAACCGATATTCATAACAAGGTCGCTTCCCTGCTTAGCTGCACGGTAACCTACACCGTTTATCTCAAGCTCCTTCTTGAAGCCGTCGGTAACGCCGACAACCATATTGTGGATAAGAGTACGGGTAAGACCGTGAAGTGATTTATTAAGGTTTGACTCGTCGGGACGAGTAACTACGATTTCGCCGTTTTCCATGGCGACGTTCATATTGCTGTGTACGGTTCTGGTAAGAGTACCCTTGGGGCCCTTAACGGTAACAGTACTGCCGTCAATAGTAACGTCAACGCCAGCGGGAATGGCAATCGGATGTTTGCCGATTCTTGACATACTGAAACCTCCTTACCAGATGAATGCGAGAACCTCGCCGCCAACATTGGCCTTGCGAGCTGCTCTGTCAGTCATAACGCCCTTTGAAGTTGAAAGGATAGCAACGCCGAGGCCCTTCATGACCTTAGGCATATCCTCACAGTTTGTGTATATACGCAGACCGGGCTTTGATACTCTGCGAATACCGGTGATGACAGACGATTTGTTGGGACCGTATTTGAGATCCATCTCAATGATGCCCTGCTTGCCGTCTTCAACAACCTTAAAGCTCTTTATATAGCCCTCATCAACAAGAATCTGAGCAATCGCCTTCTTCATGTTAGATGCGGGAACGCTCACCGTTTCATGCTTAGCAGAATTCGCGTTGCGGATTCTTGTAAGCATATCACCGATGGAATCAGTAATTTGCATACTGTTTACCTCCTTTGCAATTGCTCGTAATTACCAGCTGGCCTTCTTGACGCCGGGTATCTGACCCTTGTGAGCTAACTCACGGAAGCAGATACGGCATACTCCGTACTTGCGGAGATAAGCATGCGGCCTACCGCAGATTTTACATCTGTTGTACTGTCTTGTTGAATACTTAGCAGGAGAAGCCTGCTTAACCTTCATTGATTTCTTTGCCACTGTTTATCCCTCCTTATTTGGCGAACGGAGCGCCCATGAGCGTAAGCAGCTCTTTGGCTTCTTCGTCGGTTTCGGCAGTCGTTACGAAGCAAATGTCCATACCGCGAACTGCGTCTATCTTATCGTACTCGATTTCGGGGAATATGAGCTGCTCTTTAATACCCATAGCATAGTTGCCTCTGCCGTCGAAAGAGTTGCCGTTGATTCCTCTGAAGTCACGAACTCTCGGCAGAGCGAGATTGAAGAGTCTGTCCATAAACTCAAACATTCTGTCGCCTCTGAGCGTAACCTTAACGCCAATCGTCATGCCCTCACGGAGCTTGAAGTTTGCGACTGACTTTTTAGCCTTGCACTCAACCGGCTTCTGACCGGTGATGGTAGCGAGGTCTGTCATTATAGCGTCAACAACCTTTGAGTTGTCTTTAGCTTCGCCGCAGCCTACGTTGATAACGATCTTGTCAAATTTCGGGATCTGCATAACGCTCTTGTAGCCGAACTTCTTCTGAAGCGCCGGAGCAACTTCCGAAGCGTACATTTCTTTAAGTCTTGCTGCCATGTTGTTATGTCCCTCCCTTATTCAAACTGTGCGCCGCATTTTTTGCATACGCGCATCGAAACAGTCTTGCCGTTTTTGTTTTCAACCTTGGTGTGGCCTACTCTTGTAGCAGCGCCGCACTTGGGGCAAACGAGCTGAACCTTTGAAGCGTAAAGCGCGCTCTCGGCCTTAACAAGACCGCCCTGCTCGCCCATCTTTTTAGGCTTAACGTGCTTTGTGACTACGTTTACGCCCTCAACGATTACCTTATCCTCGGCGGGAGAGACCTGCATGACCTTTCCTTTTCTGCCGCGGTTTTTACCGTTGATGACTACGACGGTATCACCTGTTTTAACGTGAACTTTATTCATCTCATTGCACCTCCCATTAAAGCACTTCGGGAGCAAGTGACAAGATCTTCATGTAATCCTTATCACGAAGCTCTCTTGCTACCGGCCCGAAAATACGAGTGCCTCTCGGGGTTTTGTCTTCTTTTATCAATACCGCTGCATTCTCATCGAAACGGATATAAGTTCCGTCGTCTCTGCGAACGCCGCTTACTGTTCTTACAACGACCGCTTTTACAACATCGCCCTTTTTAACAACGCCGCCGGGTGCTGCCTTTTTGACCGAAGCTACAATAACGTCGCCGATATTTGCATACCTTCTGCCTGAACCACCGAGTACGCGAATGCACATAATTTCTTTCGCACCGGTGTTGTCGGCTACTTTGAGGTAAGTCTGTTGCTGTATCACAGTTATAGCCTCCTTAGAAAATTATTTCGCTTTCTCGATGATCTCGACTACACGCCATCTCTTATCCTTTGAGAGGGGACGTGTTTCCATAACAAGAACTCTGTCGCCTATTCCGCACTCATTGTTCTCGTCATGAGCCTTGATTTTAACTGTACGGTTAATGATCTTATTGTAAAGCGGATGCTTAACTCTGTCCTTGATTGAAACAACGACGGTCTTCTGCATCTTATCGCTTGTTACGATACCAACCTGAGTTTTTCTGAGGTTTCTTTCACTCATTTTAAAAGTCCTCCCTTTCCTTAGCCTTGAGCGCCGTGTAATTCAACATCGCGCATAACGGTTTTGATTCTTGCGATGTCTTTTTTAACGGCACTTATGCGCATTGGATTATCGAGTTGGTTGATGGCCTGCTGGAAGCGTAATTTGAAAAGCTCATCCTTAAGCTCTGTGAGTTTAGCATCCAACTCGGAGGGGGAGAGTGCTTTTATTTCTTTTGCTTTCATTACTGCTCACCATCCTCTGACTGATCTGCCTTTGCGACAAATTTGCATTTAATCGGAAGCTTGTTTGCTGCAAGACGCATAGCCTCACGAGCTGCTTCCTCGGGAACACCGGCGATTTCGAAAAGAACTCTGCCGGGCTTAACTACTGCTACCCAATATTCGGGAGAACCTTTACCGGAACCCATTCGGGTCTCAGCCGGTTTTTCTGTAATCGGCTTATCCGGGAAGATCTTTATCCAAACCTGGCCGCCACGCTTAATGTATCTTGTCATAGCGATACGGGCTGCCTCTATCTGGTTTGCGGTTATCCATGCGGGCTCGGTTGCTACAAGGCCGAAGTCACCGTAAGTTACTTTATTTCCTCTTAAAGCCTTACCGGTAAGACGTCCTCTTTGAACTCTGCGGTATTTAACTCTCTTAGGTAATAACATTATTTAGTGCCTCCTTCCTTTTCCTTGCGAGGCCTGCGGTTGTCGTGAAGGACTTCACCTTTGTAAAGCCAAACCTTTACGCCGACACGACCGTAAGTCGTTTTAGCCTCTGCGAAGCCGTAATCAATGTCGGCACGCATGGTCTGAAGCGGAATGGTACCCTCGTGGTACTGCTCGGTACGTGCGATTTCAGCACCTCCGAGACGGCCGCTTACCTGAATCTTAATGCCCTTTGCGCCGAGCTTCATTGTTCTGCCGATAGCCTGTTTAAGAGCGCGGCGGAAAGAAACTCGTCTTTCAAGCTGACCTGCGATATTCTCTGCTACAAGCTGAGAATCAAGGTCGGGCTGCTTGATTTCTACGATATTGATGAAAACGTCTTTGTCTTCACCGAGTTTTGCTTTGCATACATCCTTGAGCTTCTCGATCTCAGCACCGCCCTTACCGATAACCATACCGGGCTTAGCGCAGTGAATGTTGATGCGGACTCTCTTGGGATCTCTTTCGATTTCGACCTTCGGAACGCCTGCGGGAGCAAGAGTGCTGAGTAGGTAGTTACGAAGCTCATAGTCCGAAATAAGAGTGTTGCCGAAGTCCTTTTTGCCGGCGTACCAGCGGGACTCCCAATCCTTTATAACGCCGACACGGAAGCCGGTAGGATTTATTTTCTGGCCCATTTTATTACCTCCTCCTTACTTACTCTGCTTCTTTAACCACAAGGGTTATATGCGAGGTTTTCTTGTTTATTCTGTATGCGCGGCCCTGTGCTCTCGGACGAATACGTTTAAGAGTCGGACCCTGGTCTACCTTGCACTCCGAAACGAAGAGCGATGAGGTATCCATATCTTTGTTTTCTGCATTAGCCATTGCAGACTTCAAAAGCTTTTCAAGCGGTTCACACGCAGCCTTCGGTGTGTACTTGAGAATAGCTAATGCTTCGTCGCAAGGCTTATTTCTGATAAGATCAAGTACGATCTGCACCTTACGGGGAGCGATGCGTACGTGAGTTGCCTTAGCAGTTGCTTCCATTAGTTAATACACTCCTTTCGCTGATTAGTTTGTTGTCTTTGATCCGCTGTGACCTCTGAAGGTTCTTGTCGGAGCAAATTCACCAAGCTTGTGACCAACCATATCCTCTGTAACATAAACCGGAACGTGCTTGCGGCCGTCGTGAACTGCAAACGTGTGTCCGACGAAGTCCGGGAATATAGTCGAGCTGCGGCTCCATGTTTTGAGAACGATCTTTTCGCCGTTCTTGTTCATTTCTTCAACCTTGCGAAGCAGTTTCGGTGCAACGTAAGGGCCTTTTTTAGTACTTCTGCTCATAATCTACACTCCTTTCGACTTACTTGCTGTTACGGCGCTTAACTATAAGCTTATCCGAACGGTTCTTCTTAGCTCTGGTCTTATAACCGAGAGCGGGCTTGCCCCACGGTGTGCAGGGACCGGGACGTCCTACCGGAGCCTTACCTTCACCACCGCCGTGCGGGTGGTCGTTCGGGTTCATTACAGAACCGCGGACTGTCGGGCGGATACCGAGGTGACGGGTACGTCCTGCCTTACCGAGCTTGACATTTTCGTGGTCGGTGTTGCCGACTGTGCCTACTGTTGCCATGCAGGTTGCGGGAACATTTCTGAGCTCGCCCGAGGGTAAACGAAGGAGCGCATATACGCCCTCTTTAGCCATAAGCTGAGCGGAGTTACCTGCCGAACGTGCGAGCTGGCCGCCGCGTCCGGGATAAAGCTCAACGTTGTGAACTACGGTACCGGTCGGGATATTTGTAAGAGGAAGTGCGTTGCCGGTTTTGATGTCGGCGTCTGCGCCTGCCTCAACCTTGTCGCCTACCTTGAGGCCTACCGGAGCGAGGATGTATCTCTTCTCGCCGTCGGCATACTGGATAAGAGCGATATGAGACGAACGGTTGGGATCGTACTCAAGTGTGAGGACTGTTGCCTCGCCTGCCTTATCTCTCTTAAAGTCGATCACGCGGTACTTTCTGCGGTTTCCGCCGCCGCGATGACGGACTGTGATTCTTCCGTAGCTGTTTCTGCCGGCGTTCTTTGAAAGAGGCTCTAAGAGGCTTCTCTCGGGAGCTACCTTTGAAAGCTCGGAATAATCTGTTACCGACATATTTCTTCTTGAGTTAATTGTCGGCTTATAGACTTTTATAGACATTTTTTCACTCTCCTTGATCCGGCTTAGCGGAGTATGTCGGACTCCATACATTGCCGGATGGATAAATCAAATTTAATTACTGCCGGTAAAATTACATCATATTATCGAAGAACTCAATTGTCTTTGAGTCCTCGGTAAGTGTAACGATTGCTTTCTTCCAAGAAGAAGTATAACCTTCGTTATTGCCGTATCTTCTCTTCTGACCTCTGACGTTCATGGTGTTGACGTCCTTAACCTTTACGTCGAAGAGCTTTTCAACAGCCTCTCTGATCTCGGGCTTTGTTGCTGTTTTGGCAACACGGAAAGCATATTTCTTTTCAGCGATACCGGTCATTGTTTCCTCTGTTATTACCGGACGGAGGATTATGTCTTGTGCAAGCTTCATTATGCGTAAACCTCCTCTATCTTAGCAACGGCATCCTTAAGAACAACGATGGTGTTGCAGTTGAGGATATCGTATACATTGAGTGTGTTCACAAGAGAAACGTTGGTGCCCTCAATGTTGCGGGCGCTCTTGTAAAGAACATCGTTCTTTTCGGGGAGAACGATAAGAGTCTTTTTGCCTGCCTTTACGGCCGAGAGGATATTAGCCATCTCTTTTGTTTTGATAGCGTCCATTGAGAAATCGTCAACAACGATCATCTCGTCGGCAGCTACCTTTGAAGAAAGCGCAGACTTCATAGCGAGTCTTCTTACCTTCTTATTTACATCAAAGCCGTAATCACGAGGCTTCGGGCCGAGTGCGATACCGCCGTGAGTCCACTGCGGAGCTCTCGTTGAGCCCTGTCTTGCGCGGCCGGTGCCCTTCTGCTTCCAGGGCTTTTTGCCGCCGCCGGAGACCTCAGAACGAGTAAGTGTTGACTGAGTGCCCTGACGCTGATTTGCGAGATAATTGACGACTACGAGATGCATAGCCGATTTGTTGGGCTCGATAGCGAATATTTCGTCTTTAAGCTCGATATCCGATACTTTCTTGCCTGTTTTATCAAGTACTGCTAATTTAGCCATTATTCAACACTCCTTTCTTACTTACTCTTAACTGTATCTGCGAGAACGACGATTCCGCCCTTCGGGCCGGGAATTGCGCCCTTGACAGCTATAAGATTGTTTTCTGCGTCGACCTTTACGATGTCAAGATTCTGAACCGTAACTCTCTCCGCGCCGAGATGACCGGCAAGCTTCTTGCCCTTGAATACTCTTGAAGGATCGGAGCAAGCACCGAGTGAACCGGCATGTCTTGCAACAGGACCCGAACCGTGAGTTTCTTTAAGGCGTGAGAAGTTCCATCTCTTGATGGCACCAGCGGTGCCCTTACCTTTGCTTGTGCCGACAACGTCAACTCTGTCGCCGACTGCGAATACGTCAGCCTTGAGGATGTCGCCGACGTTCAGAGCGCTTGTATCAGCGAGTCTGAACTCCTTGAGCACCTTCTTCGGTGCTACGTCAGCCTTCTTGAAGTGACCTGCCTGCGGCTTGTTCACACGGCTGATTTTAACCTCGCCGAAGCCTACCTGAACGGCTTCGTAACCGTCGTTTTCAACGGTTTTCTTCTGCACTACTGTGCAGGGACCGGCCTCAACTACTGTTACCGGGATAACGTTTCCGTTATCGTCGAAGATCTGTGTCATACCGATCTTCTTACCAATAAGACCTTTTTGCATTTTTATTTTCCTCCTTTGGTTATTGGTCGGCTTTCGCCGACTTGACCTGTAAGCGCAAAATCAAAATCAGAGCTTGATTTCGATGTCTACGCCTGCGGGAAGCTCGAGACTCGTCAGAGCTTCAACGGTTTTGTTTGAAGGTCTGAGTATGTCGATAAGCCTTTTGTGTGTTCTCTGCTCAAACTGCTCACGGCTGTCCTTATACTTATGAACAGCGCGGAGGATTGTAACTACTTCCTTGTCTGTGGGAAGCGGAACGGGACCGGAAACCTGAGCACCTGTGCGCTTTGCGGTCTCAACGATCTTTTCCGAAGCCTTGTCAACAAGGTCATGATCGTAGCCCTTGAGCCTGATTCTGATTTTCTTTCCTTTTGCGGTAGCCATTTTTTTGCCTCCTTGATATTTAGGGCAAGCTTTTTTGCAACCCTGCCGGGTGTTTCCACCATTCTCTTTTTAAAATCCGAAAAACCAATGTTTTCCGGACGGCACAAAAAAGCACACAGCATCCTTATTCACGGCAGAGGTTGGGTTCTCGGCCGGAAAAAGAAGCTTATTAGTTCGCCCGGTTTTAAAATCGGACATACTCCGCGGTAATTCCCTGCATCAAAGTGCAGCCACCTACCGCATCATCGCATATCAAGCTGCGTATAAAAAGGCATAATACGCCCTTTCCACGCGTGCTAAAGTAGTTTAACACAAAAGACCGGCAAATGCAACAACTTTTTTCAAAAAAGTTCATTAAAAAAGCTGAAATTTTTTTGTCATCCGTTCCGCGTGTTCGCACTACACAATATATAGTGTTTTTAGCCGCATATCGGCAAATATGTAAAGCTTTTTCTCCGTAAAAATTCCCCTTGCGCCTACGCCGCATATTATATATATAATAGTATGGAATTTTTCGGCATTAAAACAAAAAAGTATTGTGTTGCCGTCATTTGCGCGGCAAATCGAATAAATCATCTGTTCTGCCTGTTCTTGTCGGTTGACATTCGGTTAAGAATACTATAAAATTATATATTGATATTTTCGCGCACAGCCGGTGCGCTAAATACTTATAAAGGGTGATTAACCAATATGAAAAACACAGAAAAGACCATGGATCAGATAGTTGCTCTCTGCAAAAGCAGAGGTTTTGTCTATCCCGGCAGCGAAATTTACGGCGGCCTTTCAAACTCCTGGGACTACGGCCCGCTCGGCGTTGAATTCAAAAACAACGTAAAAAAAGCATGGTGGAAAAAGTTTGTTCAGGAAAATCCTCACAACGTAGGACTTGACTCGGCCATACTTATGAACCCCGAGGTTTGGGTTGCAACAGGCCACGTAGGCGGCTTCTCCGACCCGCTTATGGACTGCCGCGACTGCAAAACAAGACACAGAGCAGATAAGCTTATCGAGGACTTCAGCGGTCAGTCGGCAGACGGCTGGACCAACGAAGAGATGAAAAAATACATCGAGGACAACGGCATAGTCTGCCCGAACTGCGGCTCAAAGAACTTTACCGATATCCGTCAGTTTAACCTTATGTTTAAGACGTTCCAGGGCGTAACAGAGGACGCGAAGAGCCAAATCTATTTGAGACCCGAAACGGCACAGGGTATATTCGTAAACTTCCAGAATATCCAGAGAACCACAAGAAAAAAGGTTCCCTTCGGCGTTTGCCAGGTAGGTAAATCCTTCAGAAACGAGATAACTCCCGGCAACTTCATATTCAGAATACGTGAATTTGAGCAGATGGAGTGCGAATTCTTCTGCAAGCCCGACACCGACCTCGAATGGTTTGATTATTGGAGAAGCTACTGCCACAATTGGCTTCTCGGCCTCGGACTTCACGACGACAACCTTCGCCTGCGCGACCACGCAAAAGAAGAGCTTTCATTCTACTCAAAGGCAACCACAGACATCGAATATCTCTTCCCGTTCGGCTGGGGTGAGCTTTGGGGCATTGCCGACAGAACCGACTACGACCTCACAAGACATCAGGAGCATTCGGGCAAGGACCTCTCATACTTTGACCAGGAGGAAAACAGAAAATATATCCCCTATGTCATAGAGCCGTCACTCGGTGCGGACAGAGTTGCACTCGCGTTCCTTTGCGACGCTTACGACGAAGAGGTAATTGACGAAGCAAAGAACGACAAGCGAATTGTTTTAAGACTTCATCCGGCTCTTGCGCCCATGAAAGCGGCGGTGCTTCCGCTCTCAAAGAAGCTCTCGGAGGAGGCAGGCAACATTTATGCCGAGCTTTCAAAGCACTTCTCAGTCGATTACGATGACGCCGGCTCAATAGGTAAGCGCTATCGCCGTCAGGATGAAATCGGCACTCCGTTCTCAATAACCTACGACTTCGACAGCAAAGAGGACGGCTGCGTTACGGTTCGCGACAGAGACACTATGGAGCAGACAAGAATACCTGTTTCAGGCCTTGTAAAATACATTGAAGAAAGACTCGAATTTTAACATTCGCAAGGGTAACCATTATGGCAGAGGATAAAGCTAAAAAGCTTTTGCTTATTGTAAATCCAGTTTCCGGCAAAAAAATGGCAAAACGGTATATGATGAAAATGATAAACCGTTTTGACGAGGCCGGATACAGCGTCACAGCCTGCTGCACGCAAAAAAACAAAAATGCGTATGACATCACGCTCACAAGAGGCGCCGGCTTCGACTTGATAGTTTGCGTCGGCGGTGACGGAACCTTAAAGGAAACCGTTGCCGGAGTTATGAAGCTCGGCAAGGATATTCCGCTCGGATTCATTCCGCTCGGCTCCACAAACGATTTTGCCAAATCGCTCGGTATTCCCACCGATGTCAGCGACGCCGTAGATGCCATAATCAACGGTACGCCAATGCCGGTTGATATGGGTGTGTTCGGAAAAGACAGCTTTATATATGTCGCGGGCTTCGGCAACTTTACCGCAATATCGTATTCGGCCAACCAAAAGGTCAAAAACGTTCTCGGCAAAAACGCTTACTATTTGCAGGCCGTGGGCGAATTCTTCAAAATGAAGCCTTTTCACGCCAAGGTTATAGCCGACGGCGAGGTTTTTGAGGGCGACTATTTTTACGGCGCATTTTCAAATTCATACTCGGTCGGCGGTATGCCGGTTCTTCACAATATGGGCGTTGAGTTTAACGACGGACTTTTTGAAATGGTACTTGTGGATATGTTCAAAAACCCCGGAGAAATCGCATATCTTGCAAATTCAATGGTGCGTAAAAATGTCAAGAACAACCGCCTTGTCACAATAAGACATTGTAAAAACGTCAAATTTATATTTGACAAGCCGACACCGTTTACGCTTGACGGCGAATACGGCGGAGCTTTTACCGAAATAGACGCTTCGTGTATACATAACGCAGTACGCATAATGCTGCACAAGAGCGACTGGGTCGAGCTGCCGAATGACTCCTCCGCTGTAAAATCGGAGGACGAAAAAGAGCCTGTTGAGGCAAAATAACATAATATTAAATCGGAAGCGGCATAAAATCAGTCGCATTTCATCAACTGAAAAGGGTTGTAAAAACAAATGTTTTTACAACCCTTTATATTTTGTCCGAGGCTTCAAGTGAAGCAATCAGCTCATTTCGAGAGCCGCCTCGCGGTCATGCTCGATCGCCTTGCGGCGCGCCTCTTCAAGCATCATATTTTTAACCTTCATAAGGCGTATTGTAGAGCTTCGCTCATTTTCGTCGAGCTTCATAGAAATGTATTTTATGGTTTCCTCATACTGGGGTATCATAACGTGTTCAAGCGCATTTACTCGGCGTCTTGTCTTTTCTATTTCTGCGGACATAAGCTGGCACGACTTTTCGACCTCGGCAAGACGCAGCATATACGGCATTATATCCGACAGCGATTTTACCGCCGCATCAAGGTCGGACGATGTAAACGCAAAGCCGTATGAATATATATCGTTTTCATCGGCGGTTTTAAGCTTGGTATCAAAAACAGGAAGCATTACGCTCATCACATTTTTTTCGCTGACGTCAAGGCTCATCTTCTGAGACGGCATCATAAGAGCAACATCAAGAGATGAATCGCTCATAACCGAGCGCGCCAAAGCCATATGCCTGTTTGACTCCTCTATGCCCTCCTCCACCTTGCGGCGCAATTCCTTGTTTTCTCTTACAAGGTCGAGGAAACGGCGCATCAGCTCATCCTGCTTGTCTTTTAAAAGCTTATGTCCGCGCCTTGCGGTCGTAAGCTTTCTCTTCAGATTAGTGAGCTCCATTCTTGTCGGATTCACATTAAGTCTTGCCAAAAACGGTTCCTCCTTTCGAGAAGTTAATGCACCGGGTTATTTTTTGTCGTAATACTCGTCAAGCAGCTCGTCGCTGATACGTTTAAGCTCGCTTCTCGGAAGAATTCTGAGCAGCTTCCAGCCTATATCGAGCGTTTCTTCTATGGAGCGGTTTGTATTGTAGCCCTGAGACACATATTCCTTTTCAAACTCATCGGCAAATTTTGCGTAGAGCTTATCTATATCGGTGAGTGCAGCCTCGCCGAGAACCACCATAAGCTCCTTTGCGTCTTTACCTCTTGCATATGCGGAGAAGAGCTGGTTCATGGTGTTTGAGTGGTCTTTTCTCGTTTTGCCCTCGCCTATGCCCTTATCCTTAAGCCTTGAAAGCGACGGTAAAACATCGATAGGCGGCGTAATTCCGCGGCGGTAAAGGTCACGGCTCAAAATAATCTGACCCTCTGTGATATATCCCGTAAGGTCGGGAATCGGGTGGGTCTTGTCGTCCTCGGGCATGGTAAGAATGGGTATCATGGTGATACTTCCGTTTTTACCGCGCTGACGACCGGCTCTCTCGTAAATGGACGCAAGGTCGGTGTACATATATCCGGGATAACCGCGGCGGCTCGGGACCTCTTTTCTTGCTGCCGAAACCTCGCGGAGCGCGTCCGCATAGTTCGTTATATCGGTTAAAATTACAAGCACGTGCATACCCTTGTCAAATGCGAGGTATTCCGCGGCTGTAAGTGCCATTTTGGGCGTAGCTATACGCTCAATTGCAGGGTCGTTTGCAAGATTCGAGAACATAACCGTTCTGTCTATGGCACCCGTTTCCTTAAACGACTGAATAAAGAAGTCGGACTCCTCAAAGGTAATACCCATAGCGGCAAAGACAACGGCGAATTTTTCATCGGCCGAGCGCACCTTCGCCTGCCTCGCTATCTGAGCGGCAAGCTGTGCGTGCGGAAGACCCGAAGCCGAGAAGATGGGAAGCTTTTGACCTCTTACAAGGGTGTTAAGTCCGTCTATCGCGGAAACGCCCGTCTGTATAAATTCCTGCGGATAAGCTCTCGCCGCCGGATTCATAGGCATACCGTTTACATTCATTCTCTTTTCGGGGATTATTTCGGGGCCGCCGTCTATGGGCCTGCCGAGTCCGTCAAATACTCTGCCGAGCATATCCTCGGAAACTCCAAGCTCCATCATTCTGCCGAGGAAGCGCACCTTGCTGTTTGAAAGGTTTATGCCGGTGGACGCCTCAAACAGCTGAACAAGAGCATCTGTTCCGTTGACCTCAAGCACACGGCACCTTCTTGTCTCGCCGCTTTCAAGCTCGATTTCGCCGAGCTCGTCATATTTGACTCCCTCAACCTCTTTTACGAGCATAAGAGGTCCTGCTACCTCCTGAACGGTTCTGTATTCCTTAGGCATCAGTCATCCTCCCCTTCTTTTACTGCCTCGGCGAGTTCCGAGGAAAGTCTTTCGTCTATCTCGGCAAATTCTTTGTCGATGTCTTCTTCTTTAACGTATTTAAATCTGCCTATCGCCTCTCTTACGGGCAACGCGGCGATTTTTTCTATGTCCGCGCCCTTATTCAATGCGTCGAGCGAGCGGTCATAATACATAAGCATAAGCTTCATCATAAAGCACTGCTTTTTAAGACTTGTGTAGGTGTCGATTTCGTGGAATGCGAGCTGATGCAGGAAGTCCTCGCGAATACTCCTCGCCGCCTCCATTTTAAGTCTGTCGGAGGGTGACAGGGCGTCCATACCGACAAGCTTTACTATTTCGTCAAGCGACGCTTCGTCGGAAAGAATACCCATTATGCGGGTACGCATATTCGTCCAATCCTTGTCAACATTTTCGTTGAACCATTTTCCGAGGCTGTCGGCATAGAGCGAATAAGACGTAAGCCAGTTGATAGCCGGGAAGTGACGCTTATATGCGAGCGCGGAATCAAGACCCCAGAATACCTTTACTATTCTCAGAGTTGCCTGAGATACCGGCTCCGAAATGTCGCCGCCGGGAGGCGATACGGCACCTATTACCGAAAGTGAGCCCTCTTTGTCGTCCGAGCCGAGAGTGACTATACGTCCGGCACGCTCATAGAACTGAGCGAGTCGCGAACCGAGGTATGCGGGGTAGCCCTCTTCACCGGGCATTTCTTCAAGTCTGCCCGACATTTCGCGCAGAGCCTCTGCCCAACGTGAGGTGGAGTCCGCCATAAGAGCCACGGAATAGCCCATATCGCGGTAATATTCGGCAATTGTAATGCCTGTATAAATAGAAGCTTCACGAGCCGCAACGGGCATATCCGAAGTGTTCGCTATAAGAACCGTGCGCTCCATAAGCGATTTGCCTGTGTGCGGATCTATAAGCTCGGGGAATTCGTTTAAAACGTCGGTCATCTCATTGCCGCGTTCACCGCAGCCTATATAGACAACTATATCAGCCTCTGCCCATTTTGCGAGCTGATGCTGAGTTACGGTTTTACCGCTTCCGAAAGGACCGGGTATTGCGGCAACGCCGCCCTTTGCTATCGGGAAAAGCGCATCTATAACACGCTGACCCGTGATAAGCGGAACGTCGGGAGAAAGCTTTTTCTTGTACGGTCTGCCGCGCCTTACGGGCCACTTCTGCATAAGCTTTACGGGAACAACGGTGCCGTCGTCCTTTTCTATTTCGCCTATCGTATCTTCAACCGTGTAGTCGCCCTCCGAAAGGCTCTTCACCTTGCCGGATACGCCTATCGGCACCATTATTTTGTGGCGGACAATATCGGTCTCCTGAACAAAGCCGAGCTCATCGCCCGATGTCACGTATGCGCCGATTTCGGCGGTGACGTTAAAATGCCACTTTTTCTCTCGCGAGAGTGACGGCACCTCTACGCCTCTGGGCAAGTTGTTGCCAACCTTTTTCATTATTTCGACAAGCGGTCTTTGAATACCGTCGAATATTCCTTCGATAAGTCCCGGGCCGAGCTCAACGCTCAACGGCTCCTCCGTGGATTCAACAGGCTCGCCCGTGCCGAGACCCGAGGTGTCTTCATATACCTGAATTGACGCCTTATCGCCGTGCATCTCGATTATCTCGCCGATAAGCCTTTTGTCGCTTACCCTGACAACGTCGAACATATTTGCGTCACGCATATGCTCGGCAACTACGAGAGGTCCGGCTACTTTGAGTATTGTTCCTTTGCTCATATCTGTTCCACCCTTCAAAGGTTTGGTTGATTTTACGATTTTACGAGTTTAGCGGCTGCGGCTGCGCCGCATACCGTTTTTTTAATTATTATGGATTTATTTTAAGTGCGGATATGCGTTGTACGGTGCATATTTCACACCTAAATTCAGTCAAAAACCATTTGTATTATTATGATACCGTTTTAATTAAGGGCTTGATGTGCGTTGCCGTGGGATTTTCTTTTGCCCCGAAGCGTACAAAGGTACGCGAGCGGATGAAAAATTTTCTCAAATGCGTGCTAAAGCCCTAACATTGAATTTTAATTAAGGCGTTTTGGTGCGTAGATGGGAAATTTTCTTTTGCTCCGAAGCGTACTGCGGTACACGAGCGTGTGAAAATTTTCTCGGGATTGCACCAAATTCTACATCAATTTTAATTAAGGGCTTGATGTGCGTTGCCGTGGGATTTTCTTTTGCCCCGAAGCGTACAAAGGTACGCGAGCGGATGAAAAATTTTCTCAAATGCGTGCTAAAGCCCTAACATTGAATTTTAATTAAGGCGTTTTGGTGCGTAGATGGGAAATTTTCTTTTGCCCCGAAGCGTACAAAGGTACGCGAGCGGGTGAAAAAAATTTCTCAGGTGCGTGCTAAAACCCTTAATTAACGATGTCGGAACCGACGGCTCGCTCTACATATCCGCTTACCTCTCTCATACCGAGCCCCGTATTGCCGGTGACACCGGGAATGGGGATTATGGCGGGGAGGGGGCTGTCTTTGAAGCGTTCGATTTCCGGGGAAATGAGCTCTGCGAGCGCCTCGGTTATAAAGATAACGGCGTAGCCCTCCTCGGCAAGCTTTTTGAGCTTGTGCGAGGCACTCTGCGGATCGTCCTCGGGAAATACCGAAAGCCCGAGCGACGCAAAGCCGTAAATGCTGTCGCGGTCGCCCATTGCGGCTATTTTATACATACAGTTCACGCATCCTTTCACGGACTGTTTCTTCACTCGTGCCGTTGAATTTCGCCGACAGAATTATACGCACACAACCTATTTCGGTCATTCGCGCAAAGATGTATGCGGCAATCGGACCGAGTCCGAAGGCCGTATATTTGGCTTTTTTCATATTCTCCATAACGGCGTCGTCACAATATTTTTCAAAGGCAGACGGGCTTTTTTTAAGAGCCTCGGCAAAAGACTCAAGCCCGAGCGACGAAACAAAATCATAAAGAGCGTCCGTTCCCTGCAAGGAAGCGTCAATCAAATCCGCCTTTTTTATTTCGGGTATGTCGGGAAGCGCTTCTTCAAGAAAGCCGCGTTTTTTGTTTGTGAGAATAGCGCGATAAGCGGTTTTTAACACCGCCGATTTTATGAATATGTCGCCGTATGCGGAAACGATGTCGTTATCGGCACTTTTCGCAAATCCAGACATAGCCTCAAGGCAGGCTCTGTCTGCGGCTATATCGCAGAGCTGACCGTTTTCGGTTTTGGTTATAACCTCAAGGCATTTTTCGGCGGCATCGGAAATAAAATCCGGGAGGGAGTTAAAATCACGCTCTTTGACCGCTTTTAAAAGCAACTCCTTTGGTATTACAGACGGTGAAACGAGGTATTTTTCCGCGTCCTCGCCCGTTTTTTCGCTCTTGAGCACCGCCTTTAAATTCTGAAAATCGTTTTTTACAATGAATATATCGAGAACCTCGGCACTCGGTGCGACCGACTTTATCAGCGACCACGTTTTTTCGGTTTCGCCGTCAAGCATTGCGGAATAATCGCTGCCGAAGGACGTGTCGTAGCCCTTGCCGTCTAAAAGCGTGAGCGCCGTCTTGTAATCGGGAGCGTCTATAAGCGCGTCAATATCGGCACGCGAGAGAAGCGACAGCTCGTTAGCTCTTATATTTGCTACCGCATAAAGATAGTTGTTATCCATTTAAACGCTTCCCTCCTTTATATCAGTTAAAAAGTAATTTGTTAAGCTCGTCAAAAAGCTCGTCGCGCTTTTCCGAAACAAGCGACGAAAAGGTGCAGTTTACGTCAATGTCGCCGTAAACAAGCATAAATCCGCTGTCTATGTCGCACGGCTCTCCGAGAGAGACGCTACCCTTGCCGGAAAGAGCGGAATTTACGCTGCTTATGAAATTCTGCGGCAACCTTGCGGTGTCCTCTTTCGAGAAACGCATAACGCCGTCGCCCGAGAGTGCGTTTTTAACGGCAAGCTCCTTCAGCATTTCAAAATACTCTCTTTTCGGGAGAGCTTTTAAGACATCTACCGCCCTGCCGAGCATATCCTCTATGGCCTCGATTTTACCCTCGAGAACCGTCTGCTTCTTTTTCAGCTCGGCGGAGCTTTTGGCTGAAGCCAAAACGGAGGCAACCTCTGCGGCAGTCCTCTCTTCGCTCTGAGCTTTCATCTCGGAGACCTTTTTTTCGGCGGCAAGGGATATCTCCTCAGCCTTTTTGTTTGCTTCATCGGAAATTTCTTTTATACGCTGTGACGAGTCCGAGCCTATTTCTGAAATAATTTTATCTAATCCCGTCATAAAGCTTCACCCTTAACCGATGTTGAGGTTCAAAATCATAAGAATCGAAATAAGAAGAGCGAGAACGGCGTATGTCTCAACCATTGCGGCAAGAACCATTGCCTTACTCTGTCCCTCGGGCTTCTTTGCAACTACCGAAACACCCGAAGCCGCAACTCTCGCCTGAGCAATTGCCGAGAAAAAGCCGACTATTGCCATAGGCAGGCACGCGCCGAGAAGCATAAGTCCCTGTGAAACCGTAAGCTCGGCGGGAGAACCCGAGAGAACCTTTGTTTTAACAAGAACCATTATTGCGGTAATGAAGCCGTAAAGGCCCTGTGTACCGGGAAGAATCTGAAGAATAAGCACCTTAGTGAATTTTGACAAATCCTCCGTGAGAAGACCTGCGGCGGCCTCACCTACAAGGCCTACACCCTTTGCCGAACCGAGTCCGCTGAGAAGTGCCGCTAACGCCGCTCCGACGATAGCCAATACCAAACCCATATTATCCATTACTGATTTCCTCCTTGAATTTGAAAGTTTTGGAATTTGCTTTAAGAGGGGTAAATTTCTTTCCGCCGCCGTTATAGAATTTCGAGAAAAATTCCACGTACTGCAAGCGGTTTGTATGAACATAAGCGCCTATGACGTTTATTCCGAAGTTTACCGCGTGTCCGAAAACGAACACCACCGCAAGAACTATTGCCTTCGCGATTTTGTTGCTCGGCAGAGCGCCCATCATATTGACTACGCTGCCGATTATGCCGGTAACAAGTCCGAGCGCCAAAAGCCTTGCGTATGAAAGAATATCGCTGAGATACCCTGAAATCGTGTTATACACGGCGTAAAGTCCGGAGCCGATTTTGCCGAAGAACGACTTTGACTCCCTGCCTGCCGTGAGGACTATTATAATTACGCCCGCTATGGCGCAGTATTTGCCGACCGTTTTTATATCGGCAGGAACGTCTATAATCATACCCGCGCAAAGCGGAAGCGCACCGCCGACGGCGAGGTAAACGGACAGCGTATCGCATACCGCCCAAAACCTTTGCCCGTCGCGCCACTCCATATAGCCCTTGATGCCGACGCCCACAAAAAGATGAACCACGCCGAACAAAAAGCACCACAGCATAGTGGTCATCAGCTGCTCCTGCGGGTCAAGCCACGCATACAGCCGTATTTTCGGCAGTCCGATGAAATCGTACCTTACGATATTGATTATGTCTCCGAAAAAGCTTCCGAACATAATTCCCCAAAACATTGTGGAAATACCGCAGTACATATACATCATAACCGTTTTTCGCTTTTGCCCCTCAGGCTTACATTTAAGCAAAATAAACAGCGTTGCCAAAAACATTATGAGACCGTAGCCCGCGTCCGAAAACATCATACCGAAGAAGCAGTAATAGAAAAACGCCATAATCGCATTCGGGTCTATATCGTGCTTGCCCGGAAGAGCGTACATTTCGGTTATCTCTTCAACCGGCGCGGCAAAATTATTGTTTTTAAGAAGCACCGGTTCGTTTTCGTCGTCCTCGGGAACATCGCTTATCGTTACGGCAACGGTAAACCTCTCTTCAAGGCCCTTGACCGTTTTTTCACAGTACCGCTCCGGAATGTAGCCCTCAAAATAGAAGACGTTGCGGCTGAGAGACATCTTTTTAAACGCCTCGTATTTGTCTTTTCTTATCGTAAGGAAATCAATGAGAAAGTCTATATCCTCACGGTATGACGACAGCTCTCTTATTTTTTCCTCGTCGCCGTCAATGTCCGCCGAAAGCCTTTCGATATTTTTTCTGTGGCGTTCCATTGCCGTTTTGGTATCTTCGTTTTCGCCGCCCGACGACCTTACGAAATTCAGACTTCGCAGATAATCGTATACTCGCCTTGAGTCCTTTTTCAAACAGATGACAACGATTATGCTCTGTGTATTTGAAGAGGACACAATCTCGCAGTCGAGAGCGGTTACGTCCGGCAGAGCCGCGGCAAAACCGGCCTTGAGAGCCTCCTCCGTGCACTCATCCGGGAGCGACCCCACAAATACCTCCGTGTGCCTCGTCCCCGTTGTATTCGGCGGAATATCAAGCCTTTCCCACGGAATCAGAGCCTCTCTTGCGGTCTGCTCGCGGATAATGTCGGCCTTTTTATCGGCTATCTCCTTTTTTATGTCGATAATTTCCCGACACTTTGCCATTGCCGCGTCCGTCTTTTCCGATTCTTCGCAAAAATCGGACAGCTCAACTTCCTTTCGGGGCAAAAAAGAGTCTGTAAGCTTCTTTTTTTCCGGCGAATAAAATGAAATTGTCTCTCTTGCGTTCTCTGCGGTTTGCAAAAGTCTTTCAAGCTGTGATACGCTCGAATCGGTGTCGGTGTAATACATAGACTCCGGCGCGTCGCACTTTTCAACCTGAACCGTGCCCTTTCGCTGCAGGTAATCTATAATATCCTTGCTCTCGCCGAGCATCGCCAAAAGCTCGATTTTTTTCATTTTCAATTTTGCCGTAAGCCATCACCTCACTTTGCAAAATATTATATCATTTAAGTAATGTATCCTTTACGATACCGACAGCCTCCGAAAGCTTTTCCGCAGACTGTTTTTTCAATCCGTCCGCGTACCTTTGAGCCTCCTTTACAGCCTCGGTAACGATAACCTCTGCCGTATCTTTGGCTTTTTTGATTTCGGCGGCCTCGTATACGGCACATTCCTTCTCTTTCTCCGACAGGAGCTTTTCGGCGTCGTCTTTTGCTTTCTTTATAATTTTGTCGGCCTCGGACGCAGCGTTCTTTTCGTTCTCCGCCGCCTCGTTTTCCGTGGCCATAACCTTTTTCAGCATTTCTGCCGCCATACGCTTCACCTCATATCAGATTTTCATTTATTATATGCATTTTCATAAAAAACAGCTTTAGAAGAAGTATACCATAAAAAAACCGTTTTGTAATGATTTTTATAAAAAATATATTATTTTTGTAAAAATATTATCAAATTTAGCTCTCTGTATTATCAACATCAGCCTATTATACAGATTTTTTCAAAAAAGTGTTGAATAATGAACTTATTTATATTATAATAACGTGTGTCTATTAAATCAATAAACAAACTATGTTTGTTTGTCTAAAATCAGCAAAGGAAAGGACGTTTAAGCAAAATGGCAGAGAAAGCAGTTGACAGCAGAGTACGCAGAACCAAAAGGCTTTTAAAGCAGGGCCTCACCGAGCTTATGGCTCAAAAAAGCATAAAAAAAATAACGGTACGGGAGCTTTCGGAGCTTGTAGATATAAACCGCGGTACGTTTTATCTGCATTACAAGGATATATACGACCTTGTGGAGCAAATAGAAAACGAACTGTTTCAAGAATTTGAGTCTATTCTTATGAGCTACACCATAGACGATATTTCCCGCCGTCCGAAGCAGCTTTTGACCGACGTGTGCAAATTTCTCGATGAAAACCGCGATATTTGCTCGGCTCTCCTCGGAGACAACGGCGACATAAATTTCGCTCAGAAGCTCCGCGGCTTCATACGTAAAAAATGCTTTAACGACATATCCGCGGCATATAATATAAGCGATGTAGCCGAATTTGAATTTCTCTATTCGTATTTTGAGTCAGGCTTTATAGGCGTTGCGCGCTACTGGCTTCAGCATCCGGAGACAGGCAAGAGTGCCGAGGACATAGCCGATATAATCGAGAGAATATTCGTATTCGGCGTAAAAGACTATATCAAGGGAGAAAAGTGATAAGATGACCGAGCTTTTAATAAGGCTTTTTGTGGGTAAAAACGCGTCCGCCGACGACCCGAGGACGCGCACCTCTTACGGCGTGCTCTCCGGCTTTGTCGGAATAGCGGTAAACGTGATACTGACCGCCGCAAAATTTGCGGTAGGCTCTTTGACCGGCAGTATTTCAATAACCGCAGACGCCATAAACAACCTCTCCGACGCAGGCTCGTCGGTAGTTACTCTCGTAGGCTTTAAAATGGCCAAAAAGCCCGCCGACAGGGAGCATCCTTACGGGCACGGCAGAATAGAATACATATCCGCGCTGATAGTGTCCTTCCTTGTCCTTTTGATGGGCGTTGAGCTTTTGAAAAGCTCGGTTGGAAAAATCAAGGCTCCCGACACCGTAACTTACAGCACCGCCGCGCTGGCAGTCCTGATAATATCGATACTGTTTAAGCTGTGGCTCGCATACTTCAATTATTCCGTCGGAAAAAGGATAGACTCCACAGCCAACAAGGCCGTAGTCGCCGACAGTCTTTCGGACACAGCGGCAACGGCGGCGGCTCTTATATCGCTGATAATATCAAAGTTTTCGTCGGTTCCCGTGGATGGGTGGTTCGGCCTTGTCGTATCCGGATTTATCATCTATTCCGGCATCGGTATAATAAAGGACACCGTCTCCCCCCTGCTCGGTCAGCCGCCGAAAAAGGAATTTGTGAAGCAGATTGAGGACGAAATTCTCTCATATCCCAACATAGTCGGTGTTCACGACCTTATAATCCACGACTACGGCCCCGGCAGACAGTTTGCCTCGGCTCACGCAGAAGTTCCCTCAAGCGTTGATGTTATGAAGAGCCACGACACCATTGACCTTATCGAGCGAAATATACAGAGAAAATACAATCTGCTCATTTCAATACACCTTGACCCTATCGTGGTAAACGACGCACATATAAACCGTCTGCGTGATTTGACCGAATCCGCCGTCAGGGAAATTGACCCCGCGCTTTCCATACACGATTTCAGAGTGGTTGAGGGTCCCACACACTCAAATCTCATTTTTGATGTAATGGCACCCCCGGATTTTAGGCATTCCGACCGTGAGCTCACAAATCTCATCGGAGAAAAACTAAGCAAAATAGACGAAAGATATTTCTGCGTCATTACTGTTGACCACTCTTTTAACTAATCTTTTGTTTTTTGCCTTTTTTCCCTTGAAAATGACACAAAATATAGTAAAATATTATTATCTAATGTAATGCGGATAAATGCCGATAATATCTATCCGCAAAATTTGTGTTGCACGGAGGAAAATTATGCCTGATTACACACAGGAGTTCACTACCATCCCTTACGGTCCGCTCGGTATCATCGCGCTCCCCGGCTGTGAAGAATTAGCCCAAAAAATTGACCGTTATCTCGTCAAATGGCGCGCTCAGAAGCAGTCTGAGCACAAAAACAGTCTTTCCTTTGCAGGATATGAAAGAGATACTTATATTATCGATGCCTCATTCCCGAGATTCGGCTCGGGCGAAGGCAAGGGCTCGCTTCACGAGTCCGTTCGCGGCTACGATATTTTTATTGTATGCGATATGTTCAACTACGGCGTGACCTACAATATGTACGGTCAAACAATTCCCATGAGTCCGGACGAGCATTTTGCCAACCTTAAAAGAGCGATTTCCGCAGTAGGCGGCAAAGCTCACAGAATAACCGTTATTATGCCCATGCTTTATGAGGGCAGACAGCACAAGCGTTCATCAAGAGAGTCCCTCGACTGTGCAATAGCTCTTCAGGAGCTCTGCAACAATATGGGCGTTGACAACATTATCACATTTGACGCTCACGACCCGAGAGTTCAGAACGCAATTCCGCTCAAGGGCTTTGAAAACGTTCAGCCCGCTTACCAGATGATAAAGGCTCTTGTAAACAACGTTGATGATTTGCAGCTCGACAAAGAGCACATGATGGTAGTATCTCCCGATGAAGGCGGTATGTCACGCTGCATTTACTATTCTACCGTTCTCGGTCTTGACCTTGGTATGTTCTATAAGCGCCGCGACTATTCGAGAGTTGTCAACGGCAGGAACCCAATACTCCAGCACCAGTTCCTCGGTTCAAACATAGAGGGCAAGGATGTAATGGTTGTTGACGATATGATCTCCTCCGGTGAATCAATGCTTGAGGTTGCCAAAAAATTAAAAGAGCTCGGCGCAAAGCGTATTTTTATTTTCTCGGCATTCGGTCTTTTCTGCGAAGGACTCGAAAACTTTGACAAATCCTTTGCCGAGGGCAATATCACAAAGGTATTTACAACAAACCTTGTTTACCGCACACCCGAGCTTTTACAGCGTGATTGGTACTGCGAGGTTGATATGTCTAAGTATCTTTCATACATTATCGACACCCTCAACCACGATATGTCGGTAAGCAAGCTCTTGAATCCGGCTGACAGAATTTATGCTCTCCTTGAGAGAAAAGGCTTCAAAAAAGAAACCGAATAAAAATTACAAAAGCACGGTTGACTTTGGCTGAATATTCGGCCTTCGGTCAGCCGTGTTTTTTTATGCGCCGATAAGGCAAATCAAATTCAAATTTTCATCAAAAAATGGAAAAGGGAACGGCAAAATCGCCGTTCCCTTTTCGCAGGAGAAAAAATGAGGTATTATCAATATTTAGTTAAATATCTGTTTGTTTCCCAGTTGCTTACGCTGGTACGATACTCATCCCACTCGCGAAGCTTACCCTCAACATACTTCTCATAGACGTGGTCGCCGAGCGTCTCTTTCATAAACGGATCAGCCTGGAATTCATTCATGGCGTCCTCAAGAGTACCGGGGAGATAATCTATGCCGTCTGCGGCAAGCTCTTCTGCGGACATTTCAAAGATGTTCTTTGTGGTGTTCTGCGGAGGAGTAAGGTTGTTTTTGATACCGTCAAGACCTGCTGCAAGGCAAAGAGCCATTTCAAGATAGGGGTTGCATGACGGGTCGGGAGAACGGAGCTCTATTCTGGTGCCCTTTCCGCGAGCTGCGGGAACACGGATAAGCGAGGAACGGTTTGAAGCCGACCAAGCTATATATACGGGAGCTTCATATCCCGGGACAAGTCTCTTATAAGAGTTAACAAGCGGATTTGCTATGGCGGTAATACCCTTTACGTGCTTTAATACACCAGCAATGAAGTGAAGAGCGGTCTCGGAAAGTCCAAGCTCGGAATTTTCATCATAGAAAGCGTTTTTACCGTCCTTTGTAAGCGACATATTGGTGTGCATACCGGAGCCGTTTATACCGAATACGGGCTTCGGCATAAATGTTGCATGAAGGCCGTGACGGCGCGCATAGGTCTTTACTACGTGTTTAAAGGTCATAACGTTGTCTGCGGTCTTAACAACCTCATCAAAACGGAAGTCTATCTCGTGCTGACCCTCGGCAACCTCGTGGTGTGAAGCCTCGATTTCAAAGCCCATGCTCTCGAGCGCAAGGCAGATGTCTCTTCTGCACTGCTCACCCTGATCGGCGGGGCCCATATCAAAGTAACCCGCAACATCGCCTGTTTTTGTGGTGGGATTTCCGTCCTCATCAAGCTGGAAGAGGAAGAATTCACACTCGGGGCCTACATTGAACGTATAGCCCATATCGGCAGCCTCTTTAACTACCTTTTTAAGAACGTTTCTCGGATCGCCGAGGAACGGAGTATTGCCGTCAGCGCAATAAACGTCGCAGATAAGGCGTGCAACTCTGTCCTTCCAAGGAAGTATAACGAACGAATCGTAATCGGGTCTCAAATACATATCGGACTCATTGATTCTTACGAAGCCCTCTATTGAGGAGCCATCGAACATACACTCGTTGTCAAGAGCCTTTTCAAGCTGGCTCGCGGTAATTGCGACATTTTTAAGCTGACCGAAAATATCAGTGAACTGAAGTCTTATGAATTTAACGTCTTTTTCCTTTGCGATGCGAAGTACATCTTCTTTTGTGTAACCCATTTTAAATCTCCTTTCAAATATAAAAAAAGGGCAGCGAGATCTTTTAAAAGACCTCGTTGCCTTTCATTTATGCATTCATTATATCACCGACAAGGCTTTTGTCAATGCAAAATCCGTCAAAAAACGTCTTTTTGTAGTTTTGAACAAAAGAAGATGAAAAGTCATCGTGTTTATAAGGCAAATTTGCTTTAAAACCGCATTTTACCTTTAAACTGCCTCGTCGGATGGCTAAAATAGTGACAGTTGCGCCGTTTTCGGGATGTCGCCGAACGCACCGACGCTTTCAAGCATTTCTATTGTGGATTTGCCGGCACCAGCGCGGCGTGCAAAATCGTCAACCGATATAAACTTGCCCTCACCGTCGTCTCTTGCCTCGGCAAGCGGTATGGCGGCGCTTTCGCCTATACCGGACAGTGCTCCGAACGGCATTCTTATTTTGCCGTCCTCTATGACATATCTTGTGGCTTCGGATTTATATATATCGACCGGGAGCAGCTCTATGCCCCTTGCCATCATCTCGTTTACCACCTGCAAGGCGGTATACTGCTCTTTGTCCTTGGCTGTGGCGGTTTTGCTTCTTGTTTTATCGTCGATTTCCGCCATACGCGCCATAACGGCGGCTTTACCCTTTATTGCCACCGCCGCGTCAACTCCGTCTCCGCGCACGGTCAGAAATGCCGTGTAGTATTCGAGCGGCTTGTATATCTTATACCAGCCGAGCCTCAGCGCGGCAATTACATATGCCGCGGCATGGGCTTTAGGGAACATATACTTTATCTTGCGGCACGAATCCATATACCACTGCGGAACGTTATGCTCACGCATGGCTTCTTCGGCACCCTCGGGAAAGCCCTTTTTCGCGACTATACCCTTTCTCGTTTTCTCCATTATGTTAAACGCCATACTCGGGTCAAGCCCTGCGTGCATAAGGTAAATCATAATGCTGTCACGCGTTCCGATAACCGAAGAAATGGTGCATATACCATCCTTTATAAGGTCCTGTGCATTACCGTTCCAAACATCGGTTCCGTGTGAAAGACCGGAAATCTGCAAAAGGTCGGCAAAGGTCTTGGGCTGTGCCTCCAAAAGCATCTGGCAAACAAACGATGTGCCCATTTCGGGTATGGAGAGCGTGCCCGTTTTCCAGCTTATATCCTCGGGCGTCACGCCGAGCGGTTCGGGCGAGGTGCAGAGCTTTATTATTTCCGGGTCGCAAATATCTATGTCGGTTACGTTTATGCCCGTCATATCCTCAAGGTGCTTGTCGAGCGTGGGAACATCGTGGCCGAGCTCGTCAAGCTTCAATATGGTGTCGTGCATCGAACGGAAGTCGAAGTGCGTCGTCTCCATATCGCTTTCGGTATCGTCGGCAGGGTACTGAACGGGGGTGAAATCGTATATATCATATTCGTTCGGCACGACTACCATTCCACCCGGGTGCTGACCCGTGGTGCGCTTAACTCCCGTACAGCCGCGTGCCAAACGATCTATCTCGGCTTTGTTAGCACGGATATTTCGCTCTTCAAGATACTTTAAAACATAGCCGTAGGCGGTCTTGTCGGCAACCGAAGCTATTGTGCCCGCTTTAAATACGTGCGTTTTGCCGAAGAGCTCCTCCGTGTATCTGTGCGCCTTTCCCTGATATTCGCCGGAGAAGTTAAGGTCGATATCGGGTGCCTTGTCACCGTGGAACCCAAGGAAGGTTTCAAACGGTATTTCGTGGCCGTCTCTTATCATTTCCGCGCCGCAATGCGGACATTTTTTAGGCGGCATATCAAAGCCCGAGCCGTACTCGCCCTTTGTATAAAATTCGGAGTAGCGGCACTCGGGGCACCTGTAATGAGGCGGCAGCGGATTTACTTCGGAAATACCCGCCATAGAGGCGACGAAAGACGAGCCGACGGAGCCTCGTGAGCCTACGTGGTAACCGTGATCCTCGGAATCCCATACAAGCTTTTGAGCTATTATGTAAAGTACGGCAAATCCGTTTTTGATTATGGAATCAAGCTCACGGTTAAGTCGATTCTCGACAATTTCGGGAACCTTGCCCTCAAATTCATACCACTTTTTAGCCTTGGTCCAGCAAATGTCTCTGAGCTGTTCCTCCGCTCCGTCTATGGAGGGCTGGAACGTGCCTATCGGGAACGGGCGTACAACATCTATCATATCGGCTATCTTGTTGGGATTTTCTATGACTATTTCGTGCGCGGTTTCCTCGCCGAGATATGAAAACTCATTGAGCATTTCCTCGGTCGTTCTGAAGTACAGCGGAGCCTGCTTGTCGGCGTCGGTAAAGCCCTGAGCCGCCATAAGAATAGCGCGGTATTTTGCGTCCTCGGGGTCTATGAAGTGGACGTCGCAGGTGGCAACCACAGGCTTACCGAGCTTGTCGGCAATAGCTATAACCTTGCGGTTTATATTTTCTATATCCTCAATACAGGTTATCTTGTCAAATTCCTTGTTTTTGTCCGGATTTTTCGCCGATGGGTCGGAGTGGGCGTCAATCATAAAACGGTTGTTGCCTACGGGCTGAATTTCGAGATAGTCGTAAAACGAAGCTATCTCCATAATCTCCTGTTCGGGGCGTTCCTCGAGTATAGCGCGGTAAAGTTCGCCCGCCTCGCACGCCGAGCCGATTATAAGCCCCTCGCGGTGTTTCATTATTTCGCTCTTTGGCATTCTCGGCTTTTTGTAAAAATAGTCTATATTGGACTTTGAAATGAGCTTATACAGATTTTTAAGCCCTATATGATTCTTTACGAGAATTATCTGGTGATAGGAGCGAAGCTCCTTATATGTTTTATCCGGCTCTTTGATGTCATCTATAAAATAATCCTCAATGCCGTAAATGATTTTGATTTTGCCTGCGGCGGCATTACACGCCTCGGGGTAACCCTGAACACAGCCGTGGTCGGTTATGGCTATTGCCTTGTGCCCCCACTTTATAGCGCGCTCCACAAGCTTTGAGGGAGGAGTCATACCGTCCATCTGCGACATATTTGTGTGAAGATGAAGCTCAACGCGCTTTTCGGGATAATTGTCCTCTTTTTCTATCATCTGAATTGTGCTTATGCACTTAGGTTTTATTGTGTAATCGCCGCGGTACGTGTCATATTCGACTTCGCCGAACATAAGTATGTGTGCCCCGTTTTTCAGCTTTGACAGCAGCTCGTCGCAATGTTCAACCTTTGGCAGCATAACGGCGGAAAATGAATTTGTATTGTCGGTTATATTAAAGGATACTATCTTTACCTTGCCTTTTTTCGTATCCTTGACTTCAATGCCGAAAACCTCGCCGTAAATCGTAACGGGCGTCGTGTCACCCTCTTCGGGCAAAGTGATTTCGTCTATTTTTATGGGCTGACTTCTGATATTACTGCCGAAAATCGGCTTTACACTCTCAAGATAATACGGTATGCCGTTCTTTACAATGTGCTCCTTTGGCGTATCGTCCTCCTTGACGGGGTCAAAGCTGCGCGATGAACCGCTCTTTACGGGTGCGGCTTTGGGAGCCATACTGTCGATTTTTTTCTGCGCCGCGGAAATGTCATCGCGTGCATCATAGTCGTCCCTCTGAACAAAAGAAAGCTCTTTTGATACTCCGAAGCGTTCACGGAGCATTTTAGAAATGAGATTTTGCGCGCCGACGTCCTCAAGAATTTGCTTACCGCCGTGCATGAGTTCTATTTTGATTTCATCTTCGGAAAAATCATATTTGCAGTCAACAAAAAATCCGTTTGCCATAGGCACGTTTTTCTTTGCCCACTCGCTTATCTCACCCGAATACCTATCCGAGAACAGCGACGAAGAAAAGACCGGCGCAATTTTAACCGCGCCGAGTCCGAGCCTGTCTCTTATTATTTCGCTTATTTTATCAAGTGTTTTCTCGGACACAAGACGCGGAAAGCGCACCTTAATGTACAGCCTTCTTTCGGCAGACTCTGCGCTCATATCAATTATTTGAGCGTCGCCGAGTACCGCGTCCATATCCGCGAAATCGTTTCTGTATTCTATAAACAGGTCATAAAAGCTTGTCATTTGCCGTCTCTTTCACAATTACATTTTTTCTATTTCTTTAAGCAGCTCCGGAACTATTTCGTCCTCGCTTACTTTTTTGAGTATTTCGCCGTGCTTAAATATCATACCGCAGCCGTCGCCGCCGGCTACGCCGATGTCTGCCTCCTTAGCTTCGCCCGGACCGTTTACGACGCACCCCATAACGGCAACCTTTATAGGCTTACGGCAGCCTCTTAAAGCGTTTTCGATTTTTTCGGCAAGAGAAATCAAATCGATTTTGGTTCTGCCGCAGGTCGGACACGACACTATCTGAGGACAGTCCTTTTTTATGTCAACCGCCTTTAATATATCAAAGCCTGCCGAGACCTCCTCTACGGGGTCGGCGGTAAGGGAAACGCGTATTGTGTCGCCTATGCCGTCCATTAAAAGCGAGCCTATTCCGGCGGCGGATTTAATGAGCCCCATACGGCGCGTGCCTGCCTCGGTTACGCCGAGATGAAGCGGATAATCGCACATAGTCGCTATTTTTCTGTATGCAGATACCATGGTCGGCACGTCGGAGGATTTTATGGAGATAACTATATCGTGAAAATCGAATTTTTCGAGAAGCCCTGCGTGATAAAGCGCGCTCTCGCAAAGTGCATCAGGCGTGGGAGCCCCGTATTTTGCGAGAATATCCTTTTCAAGCGAGCCTGAATTTACGCCTATCCTTATCGGAATGTTTTTTGCACGGCATGCGTCGGCAACCGCCTTAACACGATCGTCGGAGCCTATGTTGCCGGGATTTATTCTTATTTTATCGGCACCTGCCGCAACGCTCTCAAGCGCGCAGCGATAGTCGAAGTGGATATCCGCAACCACGGGAATCGAAACCTTTTCTTTTACGGCGGCTAAGGTCTTTACCGCCTCTTTATTGGGAACCGTGAGACGGATAATCTCACAGCCGGCTTTTTGAAGCTCCAATGCCTGCTTAACATTACCCTCTGCATCCTCTGCGGGAATATTTAACATCGACTGAACGGGTATGTGGTTGTTTCCGCCTATTTTTACGTTACCTGCCGTTACAACACGGCTCTTTCGTCTTTCTGGCATTTTTTATGTACCTCCGTTCTGCGGCAAAAGCGAGCCCGAGCAATCCCTCAGTCACCTGCGGTGACAGCTCCTGACGGGAGGGAGTCCCCTTTGTCACTTCGTGACATTTCCCCACACCGTGGGGAATCACCCTTTACAAGGGAGCCTGAATGGTTTGCCGCTTTAAACAATTCTATTTTATATAAATTTGCGCGCCGCTCCGAAGAACGGCACAAATTAAAATTCGTATTAAGTGTAAGCCGCGCTAAATACTTTGTCGCTCTTTCGGAAAATGGACGACGGCGTACGAATGTACTTCGAACAAAATTCGACCGAGCATTACGGAAAAAACCCAAAAATCTCGATTTTTGAAGGATTTTTTCGTAAGACAAGGAAAATGAACGATGGCGTACGAATGTACTCCGAACAAAATTTGACCGAGCATTACGGCAAAGACCCAAAATCTCGATTTTTGTAGGTTTTTTTCGTAAGACAAGGAAAATGAACGACGGCGTACTGTCGGTACTCCGAACAAAATTTGACCGAGCATTACGGAAAAGACCCGAAATCTCGATTTTTGTAGGATTTTTTCGTAAGACAAGGAAAATGAACGACGGCGTACGAATGTACTCCGAGTGATATTTGTCGCAGTATCTACGAAAAGACCCAAAATCTCGATTTTTGTAGGATTTTTTTGTAAGACAAGGAAAATGAGCGACGGCGTACTGTCGGTACTTCGAACAAAATTCGACCGAGCGTTACGGCAAAGACCCAAAAATCTCGATTTTTGAAGGATTTTTTCGTAAGACAAGGAAAATGAACGACGGCGTACTGTCGGTACTTCGAACAAAATTCGACCGAGCATTACGGCAAAGACTCAAAAATCACGTTTTGATCAGTCTGACAATATCGTTATACGTAACAAATACCATAAGAAGCATAAGTAAAATAAAACCTATGGCATGAACGTAGCCCTCGTATTTGGGATTTATGGGCTTGCGGCGAATTGCCTCTATCAAGAGGAAGAAAAATCTGCCGCCGTCAAGCGCGGGCAAGGGAAGAAGATTTGCCACACCGATATTTATGGTTATGAACGCCATTATCATAAGCAGGCTGCCGAGATTTTTTGACGACGCCGCCGAGGCTGTGACATCGGCTATAACGTTTACCGTGCCGACAGGCCCGGCAAGTTCCGACATACCGTAACGCCCCGTGACAAGGTCAAAAAGGCTGAGCCAAACCATACGCACAACGGACGCCGACTGTGTAAACGAGTTTTTTACAACATTTAAAAAGTTCGGCTTTTCGCCTATAATTACAAAATCATATTTTATGAGAGTTATCCCGTCCTGCTGTTCGGTATCGAAATGAACGTCGGAAAGCTCAACCTTTTGGCCGTCACGCTCAACAACGAAGTCAAATACGCCGTCCTTGCTGCGGCTCATTAAAAAGCTGAGGTCGCGCTCCGACCAAACATGATGACCGTCGATTTCGAGAAAACGGTCGCCCTCCTTGAGGCCGTACTGCTCCGAGACAGCTCCGTCGTAAAAGGATTTTATTGTATTGGTGCCTATTAAGTCGCCCGAGGTTGACAGCATTATGCACATTATTATAACGCCGAGCAAGATGTTCATAAAAGCGCCTGCGGCAACTATTATCATCTTTTGCCAAACCGGCTTTTTATTAAATGCGCCGTCGTCGTCGCTGTCTTGATCCTCGCCCTCCATGGAGACATAGCCGCCTATCGGCAAAACACGCACCGAATACTGTGTTTCGCCCTTTTTACGCTTGAAAACAGCAGGCCCCATACCTATGGAAAACTCATTAACCTTTACTTTAAAGAGCTTTGCAAAAAGGAAATGGCCGCACTCGTGTATAATAATTATCACGCCGAAAAACAAAATTGCCACGGCAACAGTCCATACCTTGCTCCAAATCCCCGAGGAAGCTATGCTGAGTAAAATCTCAATCACCTCATAAAATAAGAAATAAAGTCTTTATCAAACGGATTTCATTACAAATTCACGCGCAAAACGGTCGATTTCAAGAACGTCGTCGAGAGTATATACGTCCTTTTTCGGCACATACGGAAGTATCGCTTCAACCTTTTTCGCAATATCGAGAAAACCGATTTTGCCGTTTCTAAACAGGAGGTTTGCCTGCTCGTTTGCTCCGTTTACGGCAGCGGGATAAAGTCCGCCGCGGTCTATCGCCTCTCTGCAAATATTTATGCAGCGAAATGTGTCATAATCCGGCTCAAAGAACGTGAGCTTACCCAAAGCGGCCAAATCAAGCTCGCCTACGGGAGACTCATATCTTTCGGGATAGGTCAAAGCATACTGTATCGGGATTCGCATATCGGGAAGCCCTAACTGCGCTATAACGGAATTGTCGTCATATTCAACGGCAGAATGAACAATGCTCTCACGATGAACGACGATTTTAACGTCATGCGGACTTACGCCGAAAAGCCAGACGGCCTCGATAAGCTCCAAGCCCTTATTCATCATTGTAGCGGAATCTATGGTTATTTTTGCGCCCATAGACCAGTTCGGGTGCTTTAAAGCATCGTTCACGGTAACTTTTTCAAGCTCCTGCGCGGTCTTGCCGAAAAACGGGCCGCCGGAGGCCGTGAGAATTATCTTTTTTAACGCCCTGTTAGAAGGTTTCCCCTGAAGAGCCTGAAATATAGCCGAGTGTTCGGAATCCACGGGAAGAATATCGACATTTTCCCTTGCGGCAGTGTCCATAACAAGTCTGCCGCCGGCAACAAGAGTCTCTTTATTGGCAAGCGCCAATTTTTTGTGAGCCTTGATTGCCGTCAGAGTCGGCTCAAGGCCCGCCATACCGACAACGGAATTGAGTACCGTATCGGATTTATCATAAGCGGCACATTCACAGACTCCCTCTGAGCCCGAAAGAATTTTTGTGCCCGTATCGGCTACGCGCACCTTTAAATCCTTTGCCGCGTCCTCGGATACCAGCGCCGCGACGTCCGGTTTGAATTCGCGAATCTGTTCCTCGATTTTTTTGACGTTTGAAAAAGCGGACAAAGCCCTGACGCGATACCCGCGCTTGCGGGCAACGTCAAGACTTTGAGTTCCTATTGAGCCTGTCGAGCCTAAAAGTGATAAATTCTTTGTCATGCCAATTTAATCCTTGAATAAATAATGATTATCGCATAGAGCGCACCGAGAACAAAGAGCGCGCTGTCAAATCTGTCCATAACTCCGCCGTGACCCGGGAAGAGCTTGCCGTAATCCTTGACGCCGAAATTTCTCTTGAGCACAGACGCCGAAAGGTCACCGCACATACCGATAACACAGAGGATAAGCGAAATAATCGCTATCTCCCACCAAGTAAAGAGATGAACGGTAAAATATTTGCTGTCGAAAACAAGGAAGAGTATTACTGAGCTGAGGACTCCCGCAAAGGCTCCGCCGACGGCACCCTCTATGGTCTTTTTGGGGCTGATGTTCGGAGCCATTTTGTGCTTGCCGAAAAATCTGCCCGCAAAATACGCAAGCGAATCCGTAAGCCACGCCGAGAAAAGCCCAAGCAGTATGAAAAAGAGGCCGTAGTGCTTATCATAAAGCTCCGGGTATGTAACGCCGACGTCACGCATCATTATGAGCGTTGAAAATCCCCACGGAACAAAGTACGAGGCCACCACAACCGCGGCAACGTCCTCAAACTTTGTATGCTCGTAGTCGGTTATCATAAGAATGAACAAAAGCAGTATGTAAAGTATTACTACGGCAAGCGCGGGAATAAAAATGCCCCGCTCGGTAAGATAATGATTAAAGCCGTAGTAAAGCGGTATAAGACCTGCAAATATAAGACTTATAATATGTATCGCTTTGTTTTTGACACCTATAACTCTCTCGAGCTCGAATGCGGCCATAACGGCAAAAAAGGCAACCACTATGGGGAAAACCGGTGTAAATCTGATGGCGAGCATTCCCACGGCAAACAGCGCGGCAACAACGCCTACGACGATTCTTGTAAGCATAAAGAGCCTCCTAAATATTGGTTTCGACACTTAGGCTTTCGGCTCTCTGCCAAAAACCCGTATCCTTTATATTATACCCCGCCGAATCTGCGGCTGCGATGCTCATAAGCACGCAAGGCCTCCACAAAATCCTCTTCGGTAAAATCCGGCCACAAAACATCGGAATACCAAAATTCCGCATAGGCCGACTGCCACAATAAAAAGTTAGAAAGGCGCTGCTCTCCGCTCGGTCGAATAATGAGATCGGGGTCGGGCATACCGGCGGTGTAGAGATGCGACGAAATTGTGTCCATATCAATTTCCGACGGCTTTATTTTGCCTTTTTTCACGTCCTCCGCAATCTCGCGCACGCTCTCTGCAATCTCCTGCCTGCCGCCGTAGTTCACGGCAATGTTGAGCATTATGCGGTCCTCTTTTCTGCCTATTCGCTCAACCTGCTTCATAAGAAGCCTGATGTCGGCAGGGATACCCTCGCGAGAGCCTATAAAGCTTATGCGGATACCGTTTTTTCTGTCCTCTTCAACTCTGCCGAGCGCCTCCTTGAGGTACTCGCGGAAGAGATTCATTATTGCGGAAACCTCCTCCTTGGGACGCTTCCAGTTCTCTGTTGAAAAAGCATAAAAGGTTATGTACTTTATGCCGAGGTCGGCCGCAAACTCACCTATTTTGCGGAAGGTCTTGGCACCCTCAACGTGCCCCTTGTAGCGCGGCAAGTCCCGTTTTTTTGCCCAACGGCCGTTTCCATCCATTATTACGCCGACGTGCTTCGGCAAGACCTCAAAGGTCGGCAGATTATCGTAATCCATTTACTTTTACCCTTTTTGTGAATTGCGGAGATTGCATATTGCTCCGAACGGCTCTCCGCAGCCGACGAAACAGGCTTTTATTTGCAAATTATATTCGGGCTTTCCGCACATTTTCTCGCAGCAAAAAGCTTCTCCGCAGTATGATTCTTTCAAGACAAGGCTTCTAAGCCGCCGCTGTATATACATACCGCAAGGCGCAAGAAACGCAGTTTTACGGGAGAAGCTCAGCCCGAACCTCAGTTCATTTTTCGGCGATGTTTTTTCACAAGACAAGGAAAATGAGCGCAGACGTACAAGCGTACTCAGAGCGAAATTTGACGCCGTATTCGGGAAACTCAGCCCGAAAACTCTAATCATTTTTCGGTGATGTTTTTTCGCAAGACAAGGAAAATGAGCGACGGCGTACTGTCGATACTCCGAGCATAATTTGACGCCGTATTCGGGAAACTCAGCCCGAACCTCAAATCATTTTTCGGTGATGTTTTTTCGCAAGACAAGGAAAATAAGCGACGGCGTACTGTCGGTACTCCGAGCAAAATTTGACGCCGTATTCGGGAAACTCAGCCCGAACCTCAGCTCATTTTTCGGCGATGTTTTTTCGCAAGACAAGGGAAATGAGCGCAGACGTACAAGCGTACTTCAAGCGAAATTTGACGCAGTATTGCGGAAAAACAGCCCGAAAAATCAGATTTCCATAATGTCGGCTTCCTTTTTCTTTGCCATATCGTCAATTTCTTTAACGTATTTGTCGGTTATCTTCTGAACCTCGTCTTCACCGTCGTGGAGCTCGTCTTCGGTTATGGCTTTATCTTTGTTGAGTTTCTTTAATTTTTCCATAGCATCACGGCGAATGGAGCGAACGGCAACCTTTGCCTCCTCGGCATATTTGCCTACCTCTTTGGCAAGGAGCTTTCTCTTTTCCTCGGTGAGAGGCGGGAAGTTAAGGCGGATAACCTTGCCGTCATTCATCGGATTAACTCCGAGGTCTGACGCCTGTATAGCCTTTTCAATGGTATTTATGGTGCTTACGTCCCACGGCTGAATGACAAGATTTCTGCCCTCGGAAACCGAGACGGCAGCCATCTGCTGAACGGGAGTGGGGCAGCCGTAATAATCTACGACCACCTTATCGAGCAGCGAAACGGAAGCTTTTCCGGCGCGCATCGAAACATATTCGTTATGAAGAGACTTGACGCTCTTCGTCATTTTTTCATTGGCAAAATCATAAACCTCTTGCATGGTTTTTCCTCCTGAAAATATATTGTTATTTGACTAACGTGCCTATTTTTTCACCCGCTGCGGCGCGAATGATGTTTTCGGGATCGTTGAGATTGAAAACAAGTATCGGAATATTGTTGTCGCGGCAAAGCGAAGCTGCGGTGCTGTCCATTACCTTGAGTCCCTTTGCGAGAACCTCGGTGTGAGTAAGCTCATCATATTTTACGGCATCAGCAAAGCGGTTGGGGTCCTTATCGTAAACGCCGTCAACATTTGTCGCCTTAAATATAACGTCGGCGTTTATCTCGGCAGCGCGAAGAGCCGCCGCAGTATCGGTTGAGAAGAACGGGTTGCCGGTTCCGCAGCCGAATATTACAACTCTGCCCTTTTCAAGGTGACGAACCGCTCTGTTGCGGATATAAGGCTCTGCCACACGGGGCATTTCGATGGCCGTCTGAACTCTGACCGGAACGTCGAGCTGCTCAAGAGTGTCGGCAAGAGCAAGCGCATTCATAACCGTTGCGAGCATACCTATATGGTCGGCTCTGGTTCTGTCCATATTACCGCTGGAGCGGCCGCGCCAGAAGTTTCCTCCGCCTACGACGAGGCCTATCTGAACGCCCATCTCGGAGCATTTTTTTACGTGCTTGCACACGTCGCTTACCGTGTCAAAATTGATACCGTGACCCTCTTTGCCGGCGAGAACCTCACCGCTGAGCTTTAACAGTATTCTTTTATATGCAGGCTGCATTTTTAAATTCCTCCATTCATATTTTAAGTCATACTTATAATTAAATATATTTTATCTTAAATTCGCTGTTATGTAAAGTGCTTTTTGACCTTTAACGCGCAAAGACGGAGCGTCTTTTAAAATTAAGACGCTCCGTCACGCTTTTTGCTGCGGCAGGATTTAATTTAAGCAGTCAAAAGGCTTTCAAAGTCAATATATTTTCCGTCTTTTTCGGCCTCGATGTGGAAATGCGTTCCGTCCGCCGACTCGGCAGGTATCTCGGAGAGATTTCCGATTTTATCGTTGATTTTTACCTCATCGCCCTCGCTTACGGTGCTGCCCTTACCGAGTCCGCAATACCTCACGGTAAGCCCGTCAAGGTGGTCGATTTCAACCGTCGTTCCCCACAAAACGTCGTCATATACCCTTGTGACCCTACCGTTGTTGACGGCTCTTACTGGGTCGCCGATATTTCCGGCATAATCCGTGCCGTTATGGGTTCGCCAATCGCCCATTGTCTTTGACATTACAAGCGTGTCGCCCGAAAAAGCCTTTATGACATCGGTATCTATCGGTTTTACAAACTGTGCCGCCCGTGACAGCCTTGTCTCCTCTTCGGTTTTCGATGTATCCGGTGCCGTTTCGCGACGAGTATCGGGCACATCCGTCACTATATCCGCCGCAGGGACGGTATACACAGCGGTAACGCTCTGCTCCGCTTTTCGAGTTGACTCGCCGTTGTCGGTCTTTACTCGAAATTTTGCCGACCAAAGTGAAACGCCCAGAGCCGAAACTATGCACAGCGCGGCTATGATATAAAACGGACTCAATTTCTTCAGCAGCTTCTTTTTTGAGCTTTTTTCTTTTTGTATCAAAAGAACACCTCCCACGGTTATTCTTGACACAAAGTACCGAACGTATACGACAAGAAGAAAAAACCGCCGCAATCCGCAATATAATATAGTATAGAAAAAGGCACCGTAAGCATACAGCCTACGGTGCCTCGGAAATTCAGGTTTTTGTTAAAAGTACAGGCAAAAAATAATTTCTCGTAAAAAAGGAAAATCCCCGATTGCGGCATCGGGGATTCCCTATTGAGGGGTTGCTTGAGGAGGGGGTATAAAGTACTCAGTCGGACGGGTTGCGGCTCCCTTCCTGTCGAGTACAGGTAAACTATAACCGATAAATGTGAATTAGAAATGAACAAATTATAAAAAAATACAATAAAATTAAAAATTTTATTTTTTTCTCGTTTTTCGGCAAACAAATGTTTGCTTTTTCAGAACATTTGTGTTACAATGAAAAAAACGCAATCGAATGGGGGCAGTGAGATGAAAACCATCAACGAAACTCAGAAGAAAATATACGAATATCTTATGGAGCGCTCGCAGTGCGGAGTTCCGCCTTCAGTCCGTGAAATCGGTGCCGCCGTGGGGCTTAAATCGACCTCCTCGGTGCAGGCGAATCTCGACGCGCTTGAAGAGGCGGGTTACATAGAGCGTGACCCGATGTTAAAAAGGTCGATACGTGTTACCGGCGACGCGGAAAACGTAACCAATGTTCCGCTTCTCGGAACGGTCACGGCCGGTATGCCGATACTCGCCGTTGAGCAGATTGAGGGCTATCTGCCATACAGCGGCAGAGTCTCGCGCGATAAGCCGCTGTTTGCGCTGAAGGTTCGCGGCGAAAGTATGATTTGGGCCGGTATTCTCAGCGGCGACATTGTAATTGTCGAAAAAACTCCCGTTGCCGCAAACGGCGAAATAGTCGTCGCCATGATTGACGACGAAGCAACCGTAAAAAGGTTTTATAAAGAAAACGGCCATTTCCGCCTTCAGCCGGAAAACGACGCCTTTAAGCCCATTATAGTGGATGAGGTCATAATTCTCGGCAAGGTCGTGGGTCTTATGAGGTATTACGACTGACAGAATGATCTTTGACGCCCCTCTGCCCGTCAAAATATGCTAAGCATTACACCGATTTGCTTTTTAAGCGAGTCGGTGTTTTTTTGCACGGTAAGCCTTGAGTAAGTCCGTTAATCAGGACATTTCATTGCTCTTTGGTATGTTCTATTGACCGAAAAGCCCTTTTCTGCTAATATTGTATTTGCAGACGAACATTTGTTCGACAGCAGAAAGGGGCGATAAATTTGACATTATCCGAATTATCCGGGGAATACTTAAAGGAGGAGGAGAAGCTTACGCGGCAAATTAAGAGCTTTACTCCCGAAATTCACCGTTTGACGGGCGAGGACCTCTACCTCGCAAGGCGGCGGCTTATGTGCCTTTATGAAATGCGCAGCGACGTGAGAGCCGTGGCAAGGAAGCTCGAAAATTACTACGACAAGGGTGATATGCGGCCTGTTTACCGCAAACATTGACAATATTTTTTGTCGAACCGTCGGCTAATTGTAACTTTTCCTATTGATAAATTTATCACGAAACTGTATAATGTTTCCGTAACAAATTGAAAGGAGCTTCAAAATGATAAACTATTCACAGGAAGTTGAAAAAATGTGTTGCGTTGCCAAAGGGCCGAAACACGGTCCCGCGCCTATCCCCGAAGAGGGCAAATGGGTAAAGGCATACGACATCAAAGATATTTCCGGATTTTCACACGGCGTCGGCTGGTGTGCTCCGCAGCAGGGTGCGTGCAAGCTCAGCCTTAATGTAAAGGACGGCGTTGTTGTAGAAGCACTCGTTGAGACAATCGGTTGCTCGGGTATGACCCATTCGGCTGCTATGGCGGCGGAAATTCTCCCCGGCAAAACTCTTCTTGAGTGCCTTAACACAGACCTTGTTTGCGACGCAATCAACGTTGCTATGCGTGAGCTTTTCCTTCAGCTCGTATACGGCAGAAGCCAGTCCGCTTTCTCGGAGGACGGTCTTACCGTCGGCTCCGGTCTTGAGGATCTCGGCAAGGGTCTTCGCTCTCAGGTAGGTACAATGTTCTCTACCGAAAAGAAGGGCGTTCGTTACATGGAAATGGCAGAGGGCTATGTTACCCATATGGCTCTTGATAAGGACGATCAGGTTATCGGTTACGAATTCATAAAAGTCGGCAAAATGCTTGAGGACATCCGTCACGGCATGGACGCCAACGAGGCTCTTAAGAAGAATACCGGAAGCTACGGCCGTTATGCAGAGGGCGTTAAATTCATCGACCCTCGTGAAGAATAATTGAAGGAGGGACTTACAAATGGCTAATGATGTAGTATTTGAGGGCAAAGAAAGAAGAATGCCCAAAATAGAAAAATGCCTTGCCGACAACGGCATAGAAAGCCTTGAGGCTGCAAGAGACCTCTGTCTTTCAAAGGGCATAGATGTTGAGTCTATCGTCAAGGGCGTTCAGCCTATTGCTTTTGATAACGCTGTTTGGGCTTACACTCTCGGTGTTGCTCTCGCTATTAAATCGGGCGTTAAAACCGCTTCGGAAGCTTCGGCGGTTATCGGCCAGGGACTTCAGGCGTTCTGTGTACCGGGCTCGGTTGCAGAGCAGAGAAACGTCGGCCTCGGTCACGGAAACCTCGGCGCAAGACTTCTTCATGAAGATACAAAATGCTTTGCATTCCTCGCAGGTCACGAGTCATTCGCGGCAGCCGAGGGTGCTATCGGTATAGCTAAGACCGCAAACAAGGTTCGCAAGACTCCTCTTCGCGTTATCCTTAACGGTCTCGGCAAGGACGCTGCCATGATCATTTCAAGAATCAACGGCTTCACATATGTTCAGACCGATTATGATTTCTACACAGGAGAGCTCAAGGTCGTAAACGAGACAAAGTATTCCGACGGTGAGAGAGCTGCCGTTAAGTGCTACGGTGCTAACGACGTTCTTGAGGGCGTTGCCATAATGAAGAAAGAGGGCGTTGACGTTTCCATCACCGGTAACTCAACCAACCCGACACGTTTCCAGCACCTCGTTGCAGGCACTTACAAGAAGTGGGCTAACGAAAACGGCGTTAAATACTTCTCGGTTGCTTCCGGCGGCGGCACAGGCCGTACTCTTCATCCGGATAACGTTGCGGCAGGTCCCGCTTCATACGGTCTCACCGACTCTATGGGCAGAATGCACGGCGACGCTCAGTTCGCAGGTTCTTCCTCCGTTCCGGCTCACGTTGAAATGATGGGCCTTATCGGTATGGGCAACAACCCGATGGTAGGCGCTACCGTTGCTTGCGCTGTTGCAGTTGAAGAGGCTGCTAAATAATTAAGCTGAAGCTTAACTAAATTCATTTTCAAAAAGACTGTCGCAGAACCGAATGTTCATAATGCGGCAGTCTTTTTTATTATATTTTATTGCAAACACCGAATATATGTGCTATTATAGAATTTACCGGCAGTAAGTGATATATAATCACACCGACGCCGGAATAAACTTGCGGAAATATGCGGAGAAAATTAAATATGGAGAAAATAAGATTTGCGGTTGAAATTAGCAACAGCAGCGTTGAAAAGCTTTGGGAACTTCTCTTAGGGGACGGATTTTTTGAGTTTCTGCCCTCATTTAAGAAACGTGTAGACACAGAAGACGGATTTACAATTGTGCTGAAACATCACAAGTTTTCTGTCGCATTCGATGATTTGGTGCCTTACAGTGTTGTTTCCGGAAAAGTGTCGGAATATCCGTATCACATTGAATTTCGATTTACGATAACGCCTCGCGAGGCCACCGAATATGCGGAGTTTACCGCTTGGCTTACGGGATTTGCCGAGAAAGTGCCTCTGTGCAGGAAGGTGTTTGCCGACAGATTCGACGAATATGTCGAGAGGCTTTTGTCACAGCTCTCAAAATATGAGAACCGCCGTCCTATCGGTTCTTGAGCAAATACTTATATGCGTATGCAGCCATTGAAGATGCTGAAAAAAACGTGTGCTTACGACACAACAACCCGCTGAAATAACTATATAACATAAGACCCCGATATGCCGTTCATAAGGCGTATCGGGGTTAATTTTATTTTTGCCGCTTCGTATTTTTAAAGTGCGCTTCAGTCGTACTTTTTACGTGCCACATAAGTTGTGTGCAAGATTTCATGAGCCTTGTGGCTTCCCGGCTCACCGAGGAATTCATCATACAGCTCCTTGACAGCCGAGTTTTCGTGCGAGCATCTCTTCGCATTATTTTTGTCCGACTCATAAAGTGCCTTTGCGCGGCGTTCCTTTAAATCGACGAAATTGCGTACAACGGCGTGCTGTATAGGCTGACCGCCGCCGTTTATGCAGCCGCCGGGGCAGCCCATTATCTCAATAAAGGTGTAGTCGCCCGTACCGTCCTTTATCTTATCCATAAGATAGCCTGCGTTTTTGGTGCCGCTTGCAACAGCAACCTTTACGTTAAGACCGCCGACATCGTACTGCGCCTCTTTTATATTTTTCATTCCGCGAACATCATTAAATTCCGGTGACGGAGCCTCCGCACCCGTTATAAGCTTGACCGCGGTACGAAGAGCCGCCTCCATAACTCCGCCCGTTGCGCCGAAAATAGTTGCGGCCCCGGTGCTCTCGCCGAACGGATTGTCGAATTCCTCATCGGGCAAGTGCTTAAAGTAAATTCCCGCGCTCTCAATCATACGGGCAAGCTCTCTTGTCGTAATCGAGATGTCAACGTCAGGATAGCCGCTTGCCGCCTCGCCGTCACGCTTCGTCTCGAATTTCTTTGCCGTGCACGGCATAACGCCGACGACCACCATCTTGGAGGGGTCCATATTGAGCTTCTTTGCATACCAGGTTTTCATGGTTGCGCCGAACATCTGCTGCGGTGATTTGCAGGTGGAGAGATGCGGTATAAGCTCGGGATAATAGTGCTCGCAGTATTTAATCCAGCCGGGTGAGCAGGAGGTAATCATCGGAAGAACTCCGCCGTTTTTAACTCTGTCAACAAGCTCATTGGCCTCTTCTATAATGGTAAGATCGGCTGCAAAATCGGTGTCAAAAACCTTGTCGAATCCGAGTCTGCGCAGAGCGGCAACCATTTTACCCTCAACGTTTGTGCCTATCTTCATACCGAATGCCTCGCCGAGAGTTGCCCTGATTGACGGTGCGGTATTGACGATTACAAACTTATCCGGATCGTTTATGGCCTCAAGCACCTTGCCCGTGTCGTCCTTTTCGACTATTGCGCCCGTGGGACAATTTACAATACATTGGCCGCACGATATACATGACACCGTCGCAAGGTCTCTGTCAAAAGCCGAGCTTATATGCGTATCAAAGCCTCTCGCGTTTGCACCGATAACGCTTATTCCCTGCGCATCGCAGGCGGCGACGCATCTGCGGCAGAGTATGCACTTGTTGTTGTCTCTTATCATATGAGCGGCCGAATCATCAATATCGTAATGGATTGTCTCGCCCTTGTATTCGTCCGCATTGTCCACGCCGAAATCCTTGCAGAGCTTTTGCAGCTCACAGTTTCCGCTGCGCACACAAGTCAGACATTTTTTATCATGAGTTGAAAGTATAAGCTCAAGAGTGGTCTTTCTCGAACGTCTGACCTTCTCGGTATTGGTGAATATTTCCATACCCTCGGCCACGGGGAAAACACACGCCGCAACAAGGTTTCTTGCGCCCTTAACCTCTACCATACATATGCGGCAGGCGCCTATCTCGTTTATATCCTTTAAGAAACAAAGCGTCGGGATTTCAATTCCGGCATATCTCGCCGCCTCAAGTATTGAAATTCCGTTTGGCACGCTCAGGGGCATGCCGTTAATTTTTATATTGACATTTTCCATTTGGCACACTCCTTATCTTTTAACTATTGCGCCGAATTTGCAGGTCTGCATACAAACTCCGCACTTGACGCAAAGAGATTTATTTATAACGTGAGGCTCTTTTACATTTCCGCTTATTGCACCTACGGGACATTTTCTCGCACAGGCGGTACATCCGCGGCATCTGTCCTCAAGTATCTCATAAGACAAAAGCGCCTTACATACGCCTGCCGGACATTTCTTGTCAACCACGTGAGCCACATACTCGTTACGGAAGAATTTAAGAGTGGCGAGCACCGGATTCGGAGCCGTCTGACCGAGTCCGCAGAGGGAATTTGCCTTGATGTAATGGCAGAGCTCCTCAAGCTTGTCAAGGTCCCGAAGCGTTGCGTTGCCCGATGTTATCTTTTCGAGCATTTCAAGCAGGCGTTTTGTGCCGACGCGACACGGCGTACATTTGCCGCATGATTCGTCAACGGTAAAGTTAAGGAAGAATTTGGCAATATCCACCATACAGTCGTCCTCATCCATTACTATGAGTCCTCCGGAACCCATCATACAGCCTATTGCCGTAAGATTGTCATAGTCAATGGGAGTATCCATAAGCGAAGCCGGTATGCATCCGCCGGAGGGGCCGCCTGTCTGAGCAGCCTTAAACTTTTTGCCGCCGGGTATGCCGCCGCCTATTTCCTCAACTATTTCGCGGAGAGTTGTACCCATTGGTATTTCTACAAGTCCCGTATTTTTGATTTTGCCGCCGAGAGCGAATACCTTTGTTCCCTTTGAACGCTCGGTACCCATGGAGGCAAACCAATCCGCTCCGTTAAGTATTATCTGAGCGACATTTGCAAAAGTCTCGACATTGTTTTCCGTGGTCGGCTTTCCGAAAAGTCCCTTTACCGCAGGGTACGGGGGTCTCGGTCTCGGCTCTCCGCGGTTGCCCTCGATGGAGGTCATAAGTGCGGTCTCCTCGCCGCATACAAATGCGCCCGCTCCGAGGCGTATATGAAGGTCAAAATCAAATCCGCTGTCGAATATGTTTTTGCCGAGCAGACCGTACTCTCTCGCTTGCCCGATTGCTATTTCAAGCCGCTTGACCGCTATCGGATATTCTGCTCTTACGTATATGTAGCCCTCGCTCGCACCGGTGGCATAGCCGCAGATGGCCATAGCCTCTATTATGCAGTGCGGATCGCCCTCAAGCACGGAACGGTCCATAAACGCGCCGGGGTCGCCCTCGTCGGCGTTGCAGACAACGTATTTTTGCTCCGATTTCTGCGCTGCGGTGAAGCTCCACTTTTTACCTGTGGGGAAGCCGCCGCCGCCTCTGCCCCTGAGCCCCGACTCGGAGATAATGTCTATAACCTGCGCGGGAGTGTATTCGGAGAGACACTTTGCGAGAGCCGCATAGCCGTCATACGCTATATATTCGTTTATGTTTTCGGGGTCTATAACACCGCAGTTGCGAAGCGCAACGCGGTGCTGTTTTTTGTAGAAATCCGTCTCCTTGAGCGACTTTATGTCGTCCATGGTGAACTCCTCGAACAGCAGTCTCTTAACTATTCTGCCCTTTAAGAGATGCTCCTCAACTATTTCGGGAACATCCTCGGGCTTTACAAGCGAATAGTAGCTGCCCTCGGGGTAAACCACCATTATCGGGCCGCGCGCGCAAAGTCCGAAGCAGCCGGTCCTTACAACCTTAACCTCGTTTTCGAGGCCGTGCTTTTTAATTTCGGATTCAAGCGCCTCAATGATAGCGGCACTGTTTGAAGAGGTACAGCCGGTACCGCCGCAAACGAGCACATGTGAACGATACATCGTTTAACCTCCTTAATCTTTAATGGCTCCGACCGTGAATTCCGCAACGGGGTTTCCGTTTACGATATGGTCGTTTACAACTCTTACTGCTTTTTCGGGCGTCATCTTAACGTACGTGACCTTTTCCTTGCCGGGCTCGGTCACCTCAACTATCGGCTCGTACTGACACATTCCTATACAGCCGGTCTGCTGCACGGAAACACCCTTTATGTCTCTTTTTGCAATCTCATCGACAAACGCATTGAGAACGGGCCTTGCTCCGGCGGCTATGCCGCAGGTTGCCATACCGACGACCACCCTGATTTTTGAGTCTCCGGTATCCTCGCGCACCGTCATATTTTTTCTGGTTTTATCTCTTATTGCCATAAGCTCTTCTATACTTTTCATCTTCTGTTTCCTCCGCTGAATTTTTCCGTATTTTCGGTTAAATACTCACGTATCCATTTTCTGACCTCGGGCGCATCCATCGGCACATCGCCGAGAATATCCCGAATTTTTTGCGACTCAAATGAGAATGTGTCGTTTTCGTCACTCTCGGTAAAAGCTATGTTAACGTCCGGATTTGACACGCACAAGAGCTCCACCGTAGACGCTATATCGCCGAGCGGAACAAAGTCCACATTATCGGTTTTAAAAATCGCCGTGAGAGATGTGCCCTCGTTTACGACCGATGATATCTCAAACGAGCCGCCGCTCATTTCCGCCGCCATTTTGAAAAGCGGAACTCCGAGGCCTACCTTGCGCGTGGTGCGCGTTGTATAAAACGGGTCGGTAACGTGTTTTATCTGTTCACCTGTCATACCGCAGCCGTTATCGGAGACTCTTACGGTCAGCTTGTTTTCCTCTCTCAGGAATTCGACATCGATTTTAATCGTATCGGCGCCTGCCTTAAGCGAATTTTCGGCGACATCGAGAATATTTAACGAAAGCTCTCTCATCACGCACCGTATTTTGCGAGTATGCCGGGCACGTCCTCGGGAACGAGCTTACCGAATACCTCATCGTTAACAGTCATAACCGGTGCCAAGCCGCACGCACCTATACAGCGGCAAGCTTCAAGAGAAAATCTGCCGTCTGAGGTACATTCACCCGGCTCTATTCCGAGTATTTCGGTTATTTTATCGAGAATTTTCTGCGAGCCTTTAACGTAGCACGCGGTTCCGAGGCAAACGGAAATATTGACCTCTCCCTTCGGCGACAGCGAAAACTGCGCGTAAAAGGTCGAAACTCCGTAGACCTTTTCGAGCGGAACGTCCATACCCTCGGCTATCATAACCTGAACCTCATACGGAAGATAGCCGTATATCTCCTGCGCCTGCTGCATAACGTACATCAAAAGGCTTTTATCGTGCTTATTGTCGTCGATTACCTTTTTGAGCCTCTCCTCCTGCTCCTTTGTACCCTTAAAGGGTATATTGCTTACTTTTTTAAGCATTCGGGTCTTTCCTCCTTGCATCCGTAAAGCGAAAAGCGCGGCTTTTCACTCATAAATTAGATATTGGTATCATTATAGCAGACGCGTCTTTAAAAATCCATTATTTTTTACAAAAAAATATCAGTATTTAATTATCGGTTGCACAATTTGTACAAGTTGTTTGGCTTTCCTGTCTTTTGCCGTGTGCATCGGCAAGTAAAACTGCGCAAATTGTCGTTTTCGGTGCACGGACGGTATAATTATTCATTTTGATGTTTCCGGCACTCCGTTTTTTTATATACGGCGCCTTTTTTTGAATTTTAAAGGTGAATTTCTTTTCACTTTTTTCAAAAAAGCCTTGTAAACATACATAATACTGTGATAAAATAAATTTTACATATTACAATAATTCTAAAATTTTTATAAAATAGGTGAAAAAAATGGATCTTCGCGCGCATCACAAGCCGACATTTGACAATATCTCGGCTGAAAAAAGGAGCAGAATCCTCGACGCCGCGACAAACGAATTCGCTGTAAAAGGCTTTGAAAACGGCAACATAGGCACTATTGCAAAAAAAGCGGGAGTCAGCGTCGGCTCTCTGTATAAATATTTCGAGAACAAGCAGGACCTTTTTCTGACTGTCGTTCAGCACAGCATTTCGCAGATGGAGGAGCTTTTAAACGTACTCGCCGTAAGCGATGAGGACATTCTCATAAAGGTCGAAAAAATCATACGCACAATACAGTCATCCTCTCGTGAGAGCGCGGTGCTTGTAAAGCTCTACAACGCAATGACGGCGGAAAACGATCCGCGCTTTGCCTCTCAATTCGCATACGAAATGGAATCCATGACGTCGCGCATCTACCGCATCGCAATTGCCGAGGGGCAGAAAAACGGCGACGTGAGAGAGGATATCGACCCGGCTTTCGCTGCGTTTATGCTTGACAATCTCTTTATGTCGCTTCAGTTTTCATATTCCTGTGACTATTATAGGGAGAGATTTAAAATATTTGTCGGGAACGATATTGAATCGCGTGATGAATTTGTCGTTGAGCAGAGCTTGAAATTTATAAAGTCTGCATTTAAGAATAAATCTTAACCTTTGGGAGGTTTTTGTTTATGGGAAATCCGATATATGTAATTGCCTATGACGTGGGAACCACGGGCGTTAAAACCTGCCTGTTTTCCATCACGGACAAAATCGAGCTGCTCGGAGCTGCAAGTGAAGGATACAACCTCTATGTTTATCCCGACGGCGGAGCGGAGCAGGACCCCGACGAGTGGTGGGAGGCAATGCGCACAAGCACCCACACGGTAATGAAAAAAGCCAAAATTAAGAAGAGCGATATATCCGGTATCTCGTTCTGCTCGCAGATGCAGGCTCTCGTTCTCGTTGACAAAGAGGGTAACGCCGTAAGACGTGCCATGAGCTATATGGATCAGCGCGCGAGAGAGGAGCTTAAAAAAGGTATTGCTTACGGTCCGCAGATAGCCGGTGCAAATATACCTAAGCTTTTAAAGGCTCTCAAAATCACCGGTGCGGTTGCGGCATCGGTAAAAGACCCGGTATGGAAATACAAATGGGTCGAGGCTCACGAGCCGGACGCATTCAACAGAGCTTACAAGTGGCTTGACGTTAAGGAATACCTCATAGGCCGTATGACGGGCGAGTTTGTTATGACTCAGGACTCCGCCTTTGCATCAATGCTCTATGACATACATAAGAAATGCTGGAGCGAGGAAATGTGCAAAATCTACGGCATAAATCCGAAGCACCTCGCAAAGATAGTAAAATGTACCGACAAGGTAGGCGAGCTTTCAAAGAAAGCTGCCGACGAGCTTGAGCTCGAGCCCGGCACCGCGGTATTCGGCGGCGGCGGCGACGCTTCGCTTATAGGCGTCGGCGCAGGCTCGGTTGACCTCGGCGACACGCACGTTTATTCCGGCACATCGGGCTGGGTATCAACCGTAGTTGACAAGAGCGTTGTAGACACCTCTGCCATGATAGCCGCAATAGTCGGCGCACGCGACGGCTACTACAATTATTTTGCAGAGCTTGAGACTGCCGCAAAGTGCGTTGAGTGGGTTAAGGACCACCTGGCTCTCGACGAAATCGACATATACCTCGACAAGAGCAAAAATTTAAAGCACGGCAAGGCAGATCAGGAGGTTATTTACACAAACCTTTACGATTATATGATGGCAGTCGTAAACACGGTACCCGCAGGCTCAAACGGCGTTGTGTTCACTCCGTGGCTCCACGGCAACCGCTGCCCCTTTGAGGACCCGAATTCACGCGGTATGTTCTTTAACATCAGCCTTGAAACCGGCAAATCCGAAATGATAAGAGCCGTTGTGGAGGGCGTTTGCTTCCATATGCGCTGGCTCCTTGAGACAGAGGCCAAAAAGGTCAGCACCTCAAGCACTATTCGTTTTGTAGGCGGCGGAGCTCTTAACGATGTCACCTGCCAGATACTCGCAGACTGCACGGGCAGAACCGTTGAAACCGTTGACAGTCCGCAGAATATAGGCGCTGTCGGCGCGGCGGTAACAATAGCAGTCGGCACGGGTCTTATAAAGGACATCGGCGAAGCGAAAAAGCTTATCCCCGCGGCTAAGGTCTTTAAACCTAACCCGGCACTCAAGCCCGTTTACGACAGAAACTACAAGGTTTACACAAATCTCTATAAGGCGAACAAGGAAAACTTTGCAATCCTCAACGGAGACAATTAACAAACCGCATAAAGAAAAGGCACTCGAAAGAGGTGTCCGTCATAAAGAAAGTGGATGAGTTTTCACTCATCCACTTTTTTTGTAATATCTGCAAAATAACAATTATCAATAGAGTTCTTCAATGAAATTGAAA